>Ga0307515_10000523_pt1 | contig 91316 bp, 89 predicted proteins | sample 17_EM_MG_FD_194513 | JGI IMG/M metagenome (GOLD analysis project Ga0307515, IMG submission 194513) | Populus trichocarpa ectomycorrhiza microbial communities from riparian zone in the Pacific Northwest, United States - 17_EM | ecosystem: Host-associated > Plants > Roots > Unclassified | place... | reverse complement strand
GTTTGTGCTTTCTGTTGTTATGCCTAACACAGGTTTATGCGCAAAACCGTACAGTAACGGGTACGGTTACGGACAAAGGCGATGGCCTTCCGATTCCGGGGGTATCAGTAAAGGTAAAGGGAACCTCCACAGGTACTCAAACCAATGCTTCCGGTAAATTCTCTCTTAGCGTGTCTCCGGGCGCTGTACTTACTTTCTCATTTATTGGTTACAATGCCCAGGATGTGGCAGTTGGTACAAAAAGTACAATTGATATTGTGCTTGCAAGTGCAAACAGCCAGTTGAATGAGGTTGTTGTTACCGCGTTGGGTATCCAAAGGCAGGCTATTTCGCTGGGTTATTCCACAGCTAAGGTGTCTGGAAAGGATATTACCCAGGCAAAGCCTATTAGCGTTGTAAACGGGTTAACGGGTAAGGTATCCGGTTTGCAGGTTAACACCGTTAATAACGGTTTATTTGCGCCAACCCGCGTTACATTACGTGGTAACAGGTCATTGCTTGGTAACAACCAGCCGCTTTATGTAGTTGACGGAGCTATTTTTTATAGCGACATCAGTACGCTTAACCCGGAAGATATTGCCGAAACCAACGTTTTAAAAGGATCAAGTGCCTCGGCTGTTTACGGTTCAGATGCATCAAACGGTGTTATTGTAATTACAACCAAGCACGGTACAAAAGGAACTTCTTCATTAACAGTTTCTTCTACTTATCAACTTGAAAGCGTTTCTTACGTACCTGAATACCAAACTCGTTTTGGCGCCAACGGTGGTGAAGGCGAAGTTTTTGATTTTAGTAAGTTTGGCGATGGTAACGGTAACTACTATTACTATCCTTATGAAAATCAAAGCTACGGTCCGGAATTTAACGGAAAGTTAGTACCTATCGGACGTCCGTTACCCGACGGTTCGTCGGAGTTGGTTCCTTATGCTGCTGTTAAAAATCAAAAAAGAGACTTTTTTGATACCGGCATAACTACTCAGCACAACTTCTCATTTAATTCGGGCGATGAGACCGGAAGCTTTTACATGTCTGGTCAGGATATTCACAGCAAGTCGGTTATGCCTAAAGATGAAGGCCGTCGTGATGTGTTCCGTGTAGGCGGCGATAAAAAATACGGTATTTTTTCAACTACCTACTCAGTAGCCTATACTTACAAAACGCAAAATCAAACTAATACAGGTGCTGTTTATAATGACTTAATAGAGTCGCCGGTTAATATTCCGCTTGTTGATTTAAAAGATCCAACCAGCAAATGGGGTAATCCAGATACTTACTATAATGATTATTATATTAGCCCAGGCCAAATAATTGCACAACAAAGAAACCTGAATGTTGAAAACCATATCCAGGCTAACTTGCAGTTAAATTTAAAAGTAGCTAAGTTTTTAAGCTTATCATATCGTACAGCTTTAGATAACATCAGTTCGAGGTATGAGTACAAAGATGCTGGAAGAACTTACAGCGATTTTACCAAAAGTGCCTCGACAATGGTTTATCCTGACACTGATGGCGATGGTAAATTAGATGTAGTTACTAATGACGGTGCAGGTGCAAAATATGCTGCCAACGATGTGCTTCCCCAATACGGCACAAGCGACTTTACAAATATTTTATTCAGCTCAGATTTCCTTGCTAACTATAACTTCAAGCTTCCGTCCGATTTTAAATTAGATGGTACGTTGGGTGTTGCATACCTGGATAACAAAATTACCTTTACGCCGATTAACACCGGTCCGTTAAACTTTTTGCCTTACAACACGCAAAACTTTGCGTCGGTGGCCAACGTAAGCGGTCAGTTTTCAAATCAGGCCCGCAAATTGGGTTACTTTGGTACTGCAACCCTCGGTTACAAAAGCTACGCATTTATCCACGGGTCTTATCGTACAGATTTAGATTCGAGGCTTTCAAAAGCTAATAAGTATATCCCTTATTATGATATCGATGGTTCGGTAGTTTTAAGCGAAATTTTTAAAAGCGCATTTGACAACGACTATATAAATTTTGCTAAAGTACGTTTCGCACACTCTGTAACAGGTAATGCCTCTCCATTATCAAATGGCTCTCAATACATTGCTTACGGTGCTTACAGAACACAACCAACCGTTGGTTTGGCCGGCGGTTTCCCATACAGCAGTACCGGTATTTCTGGTTACTCGTTGAGCAGTGTAATTGCTAATCCTAATATCAAACCAGAAACCGTTAACGAAAACGAAATTGGTTTAGATTTAGGTTTCCTGAAAGACAGGTTAACTTTAACAGCGTCTGTTTACAAGGCGGTAACCAAAGATGGTATCGTAACAGCTCAAATATCACGCGTATCTGGTTTCCAGGCTGCTTTATTGAATGCTGCTAATACAGAAAACAAAGGTTTGGAGTTAGATTTGCACGGAACGATCGTTAAAACACAAAATGTTACCTGGAACTTCGGTGTTAACTATACCAAACAACAAAGCAATGTTAAAAGTATTACATCTGGTGTAAGTGAGTTATCAATAGGTTATAACACCTATGCGGTTGTTAACCACGCCTACCCATCAATTAAAGGTTACGACTGGAACAGGGACCCTGCAACAGGTAAAGTAATTGTTGATGCTAACACAGGCTTACCGGTAAGGGCATCGGCTACCACCGTTTTAGGTAATGCCAACCCTACAGATATTTTGGGTATCACCTCAAGCATAAGCTATAAAGGCATCACATTAAACTTAACTATTGATTACAGAAGCGGTCATAAAATCTTCAACTCAATTGGTTCTGCACTTGATCATAGCGGTAACGGCGTTACTACTACACTCACTGGTCGTCAGCGTTTTGTATTCCCTAATTCTGTTTATAAAGATGCAAGTGGTAAATATGTTGATAACACTAATATTTTAACCCAGGATGGTAACTTCGGATTTTTCCCAACTACCTGGTTAGGTGTTGATAATAACTATGTAATCAGCGCGGCAGCATGGAAATTAAGAGAAGCTTCCCTAGGCTATCAGTTTCCAAAAGCATGGCTAAGAGATGTTAAATTCATCAAAAATGTAAATGTGTCTGTTTCCGGCCGTAACTTGTTAATGTTCCGCCCGTCAACCAACAAATTTACCGACCCAGAGTTTAACGAGGATACCAGCAACGCTGTTGGTAGAACATCTGTTAACCAGGTACCTCCAACCAGAATTATCAGCGGCACACTTAGTGTAACTTTTTAACAAAGAAATTGAAATGAAAATGAAAACGAAAACAATATTTAAGCGAAAAGTTAACCTGGGTTTGCTTTTCTCAGCTATGATATTAACGAGTGTTGTAGGCTGCCAAAAGGGTACGTTTGACATAAACAACGTTAACCCCAATTCGCCAACTTCGGCACCAGCAAAATATTCGCTAAGCTCCTCGTTGGCAGGCACCGCAAACTTAGTGATGGGTGGCAACGGCGATGTTTTAGACAACTGGATGGGATATTGGACACAGAGCGGTGGTTATACGCCAAGTACAACCTACGTTATTTACCAAATAACCAGTAGTAACTTTACCGGCAACTTTGATAATGCCTATTTGAATTTGGCCAATTACAACCTGTTGGCAAAGACAGCTGGCTCTGACCCATTACAAGCTAATTATAAAGCGATTGCCATGATTATGCAAGTGTATGTTTATCAGCGTTTGGTTGATTTGTATAATAGCGTTCCATACTCACAAGCATTACAGACCTCATCAGGTGTGTTTACTTATAAATATGATGATCCTAAAACTATTTACGCCAGTTTGGTAGCCAAATGCGACACGGTAGTAAAACTTATTGCGGCAAATCCTAATGCAACCAATGTTGGAAATTACGATATAATGTTTGGCGGTGAAATGAGTAAATGGACGCAGTTTGCTAAAACAATGAAACTTAAGTTGTTAATGCGGCAAACGCAAGCCGGTTTAGGTGATGCTGGTGTTAAAGCGGCATTATCTGGCTCGACTACTTCTGATTATTTAACTGTTGATGCAGCTGTAAACCCGGGTTATTCAAACGCTTCTGACGCGCAGTTAAATCCTTTTTACTTTGATGCTATCGGCAATGCAACAGGTGGCAATGGGCAAAACAATGTTTACTGGCGTGCCAACAGTTATGCTGTTAAGTTTTACCAGGATAACAATGACGCCAGGGGCAATTATGTATACGCTCCTTCGGGCAAAGAAACCAGGAATTATACCTCACCAATAAGCGATTTAAGCCAAATTAAAGGACGTGAATACGGTAGCGTAAATGGTAACGGCGAATCAAACACTGTAATATCGTCAATTGTTGGTACAGGTTTTAACGCAAATGGTACTCCGAAAGGCCCAAGTCAGCCATCATTGCTGCTTCCTGCTTCAGAGAGCTTATTTTTGCAAACAGAAGCCTTATATCGCGGATATATCACCGGCGCAACTGTAGAAGCAGAATACAAAGCAGCAGTAAAAGAATCATTTAAATTTTTGGGAGTTACAAATTATTCAGATGTTGCTGATGCTTATACCAGTCAGTCAAATACCATGACTAATTATGCATTTTCAACTAATAAACTAAGAACAATTATAACTCAAAAATGGGCTGCGATGAACACTATCGATCCCCTTGAGTCATATAGTGATTGGAGAAGATTGGGTATTCCAACAGATCTTCCGGTTTCCAAATATCCGGGCGTTACTGTAACACATATTCCATACCGCTTGCCTTATCCAATTAACGAAACAACATTAAATGGTGCGAATGTACCTTCCGGAGGAACAGGTACAGACTTGTTTACAAGCAAGATATTTTGGATGCCATAATTAATAACTATAAAAATTAAAGAAATGAAAAAATTAATTATAATATTAGGAGTCCTTACCGTCTCGCTTACGTCTTGTTTGAAGGATAAGCCTAACGTAGATTTATCAAATGTTGGCGCATTTGCCGAGCTTGTGCATAGTGGCATTCCTTATTTTGCCAGTGACGCTGTTACGGATGCGGGCACCGGCGATGATTTAACAATTACGAAAACTTTCCAGATAAATATTACCGGACAGTATGCACCAACAAAAGATGTAACAGTTACATTGTCTGTAGATAATTCGCTAATTGCTCCATATAATGCAGCAAACCCGCTTATTGCCTATCAAGTAATGCCTACAAATGCCTATAGCTTTCCAACTACAACGGTTACCATTAAGGCCGGTACAAGGTTGGCAACGGCAACAGTTACCTTTAAGAAAGCAAACCTTGATGTATCAAAAAGTTTTATGTTGCCTATCAAAATCAGTGCAGCCAATGGTGTGCCTATAAGTGGTAATTATGCAATTCATTATTATCACTTTATTGGTAATCCGTTTGCTGGTCTTTATGACTGGCACTTTGAAAGACGTAATAACGCAGATGGTTCGGGAGCTCCGGCAGGTGGTTCATTTGATGACGAAGTGACCATTTATCCTGTTACAGGAACCCAATTTGAGGTTACCAGCGGTTATTATTTGGCTACCGAAAGATATGAAGTAACATTTACCCAGGTTGATGCCACACACTTCAAAAACTTCCAGGTTACACTTAATGCAGCAGATGTTGTTAGCGTATTTAACAATAACGGTATAACTGTTACTCAGGCGCCGGTAATATTTGTTCCGGGCTACGATGCCAATACGGTATACAGCTATACAGATGCATTAAAGTTATTTAAATTCCAGTACGTTGTATTTAACGGCAGCGCTTCCCGTTATTGTATTGATCAATATACTAAGAAGTAATTTAAATAATTTTTATAACAAAAAAAGGGTGCCAGAGGGCGCCCTTTTTTTGTTATAAAAATCAAAGCATTTGATTATAAATATGTTTATATTTAACTTTAATTAAATAACAATAGATATGAAAAAATACATTTTGTTGTTGGCGTTTTGCATGGTGGCTTGTCAGCTTACTATAGCGCAGTCAATAACAGTATCCGGCACGGTAAGAAATGAAAAAGGAGACGCTATTTCATCTGCTTTGGTACAAGAAAGTGACTCTAAAATTGCAACTTACACGGATTCAACCGGCTTTTTTACTTTGGCTTTAAATAAAAATGTACCGCTTTTAATTGTTGCAAAAGGATATAAGGATGAGACTGTTAATCCTAAAAAAGATCTTGTTGTTGTATTAAAGTCTGGAAAGTCTACAGCAAAGGGCTTAAGCCTTAATGACCCAGATAAAATTAAGACAACAGTGCCAGATCAAAACATTACACACGGATTTAGCTATTTTAACGTATCGGCTGCGAATGGGACACTTTTTAACATTAGCCGCAAAGAAGATACCAAGGGCAGCCGTTATTTAGTTGGGGATGGCTGGGCTAAAGGCTATGTGGTTGATAAAACCGGAGCTACAGTAAAAAACGATAATTTTTCCTATAATTATGACAAGATCAATGGATCCTTGTTATTAACCCAGGATAAACGTGCAGCTGTAGATGTTGACCGCGACCAGATAAAGAGTTTTACCATTTATGATAAACTTGACCAGCCGGAAACATACCAGTTGATTGCTGCTATAAACCCAACTCATTATAGCAAGGTGTTATCCGATGGCAGCAAATACAAAGTTTATAAGTACACAAAAACAACGTTTGTAAAGTCGGATTTTAAAACTGATGGCATGACCTCGAGCGGTAACCGTTATGACGAATACGTTGATGAGCCAACTTATTATGTGCTTAACGTTAAAACGTCGGCCATGCAAAAAATCTCGTTAAAGGGAAAGGCCATCAAACAGGTTTTTGCTGCTGATGCGGATAAAGTAAAAGCTTATTTCAGCGATCATGCTGATGATGATATCAACGAAACATTCCTGGCAAACCTGGCTGATTCATTGAATTAAAGCCGGTTGCAATATCTTATAAAAAAGGCCGTTGACATGTTGACGGCCTTTTTTATTGGAAAGCAGTTCAAGGCAGATCATTATTACAATATTTAAATGAAAAGAATACTTATAACAATTGGGCTGTGCATTGCAGCCTGTGGTATTGTGAATGCCCAAACCGGGATATCGGCAAGCGGTATAACATCTGGTAGTATGGCTTATAATCTTACCAGTAAAGAAAATACCAAAGGAAGCCGCTATTTGTTTGATGATTGGGCAAAAGGATATGTAACGGATGACAAAGGCAACGCTATCAACAGCGAAAATTATACATTTAACTACGATAAAATAGGCGGCACACTGTTATTGAGCCAGGATAAACAAACAGCCATAGCCGTTGATAAAGAACATGTTAAAAACTTTGTGGTTTACAATAAGGCAGATAAGGTTATGGCGTTTGAATATGCACCTGCAATTGATGCCACTCATTATTGCGAAGTATTAGCTACCGGGGCTAAATACAAAATTTATAAGCTTACTAAAACCAAGTTTATTAAAGCAGATTATAAAAACGATGGCATATCATCAAGCGGTAACAAATATGATGAGTATGTTGATGAACCGGTTTATTATGTAATTGATGTTAAAACACCGGCACCACAAAAAATAAGCTTAAAAACCAAAGCGATTAAGCAAGCGTTTGCAGCAGATGCAGATAAGGTAAAAACATTTTTTGCCGATCATAAGGATGACGATATTGACGAAAGCTTCCTTTCGGCCTTAGGCGATTTCCTGAATCAGTAAGGCCTACTTTTTATCCACACTATATTTACCCGGCCCTATAAATACTAAGCCGGCAAATACTAAGGCATCTTCAATAGCATGAGCCGCATCGCCCAGGCCGCCGCCGGTACGCAGGTGCATTAATGCCGCAATAACCATGTTAATAACCAGCAAAATACATACCGGCCTAAAGGCGAGCCCAATAATCAGCAGGAATCCTCCCATCAACTCGGTAAGCGCTGCAAGCAGACCCCATACCACAGGTAAAAAATAGATGCCTACGTACTTCATTGATCCGCCTAAGTGTTCCCAGCTTTTTACCCCGCCTATTAATTTAGGGTATCCGTGATAAATAAACATAATACCCAAACCCACACGGATAATTAAAAGTCCGGTGTTTTTGTAATTGCCTAAATTGCTAAATAGTGCCATGTATTGATGATTGAGATAGTGTTTTAGTTATTATTACCGGGTGCGTCAATTTTTAGCCCCCTGGTTAAATAAAATTTAAAGTGCTGTGTTGTTCCTGTACGCTAAGGCTTACATTGCGCCCAAATATAAGGCTACAGTTATCGGGGATGTGCCCTGCCGGGAAATCAAAACAGACAGGATAGTTATAGCCCTGTACAATATCCATAACAATTTCGGGTATGGTTTGGCCAAACGGAATGTCGTTGTCCTTTATATCGGTAAATCCGCCAACCACCAGGCCGGCCAGGTTTTTAAGCTTGCCGGCCCTGTCAAGGCAACGCAGCATGCGGTCGACGCTATAAAGATATTCGCCTACATCCTCGATAAATAATATTTTGTCGTGATAATCTATATCAGATACCGAACCTGATACCGCAACAAGCAGCGCCAGGTTTCCGCCTGTAAGGATGCCGCTGGTAGTACCCGCGCGATTGGTGGCGTGCGTCGGAAACTCATAAGTCAATTCCTCGCCGAACAAAGCCTTACGCAGCGTTACTAATGATCTCGCAGATGCATCCGGGATATTTATCGGCATTTGCCCATGAATGCTTTGTGCGCGGTAATTGGCAAACAGGTGGCTATGCAATACGGTGATATCGCTAAACCCGATAACCCATTTAGGATTTTGGGCAAACCGGCTAAAATTAACCTTGTCAATCATCCTTATGGTTCCATAACCGCCCCGAGCGGCTATAATGGCCTTAATGCTGTCGTCGTCAATAAATCGCTGCAGGTCCCTGGCCCGTAAATCGTCGTCGCCGGCAAACTGGTGGTAAGATGCATCAATAGTTTCGCCCAAAACAACTTCCAGTCCCCATGATTCCAAAAGAGCAACCGCATCCGTCATTGGATTGGGCAGCTTTTTTGCAGGGCAGGTGATAGCTATTTTATCACCCTTTTTTAGGTACGCAGGAAGTCCGGAAGTCGGAAAGTCGGGAAGTCCGGAAGTTTGGACGGGTGAAGGCCCGGGATTGGCAGGTGATTCCATATATATACTAAAAATGTTCTGTCTTCCTGTCTTTCGGACTTTCGGACTTTCCGACTCCTCCCCCGACTTTCCGACTAAAAACCTATCTTTGCAAATTATTTATAACGCTGCTTTTCATGTCACAACTCAACAAATATAAAAGATATACGGTTACTTCTGCATTGCCTTATGCTAATGGGCCGCTCCATATAGGCCACCTTGCCGGCGCTTACCTGCCCGCCGATATTTTTGTAAGGCACCTGAGGCTTAAAAAAAAGGATGTATTATATGTTTGCGGATCTGACGAGCACGGCGCGGCCATTACTATCAAAGCAAAAAAGGAAGGCACCACGCCCCAGGCCATCATTGATAAATACCATACCCAGATAAAAGAAAGTTTTGAAGAGTTTGGGATAGCGTTTGATATTTATCACCGTACATCGTCGCCGATACATCATGATTTGTCACAGGAGTTTTTCCTGAACCTTTACGAAAAGGACGAGTTTATCGAAAAATTCAGCGAACAGTATTATGATGAAGATTACCAGCAATTTTTGGCAGATAGGTATATCACCGGCACCTGCCCCAACTGCCACAATGAAAATGCCTACGGCGATCAGTGCGAGCGGTGCGGCACCTCGTTAAACCCAACCGACCTGATTAACCCGGTATCAACCCTAAGTGGTAAAACTCCCATTTTAAAGCCAACTAAACATTGGTACCTGCCTTTGGATAAGTACCAGCCCTGGCTGGAGCAATGGATAGATACCAAGGAAGGCGAATGGAAAACCAACGTATTTGGCCAATGTAAATCGTGGCTAAAATCGGGCCTGCAACCCCGCTCTATGACCCGCGATTTGGATTGGGGTATAGATGTACCGTTGGAAGAAGCTCAGGGTAAAAAACTATATGTTTGGATGGATGCGCCAATAGGTTACATATCTGCAACCAAACAATGGGCTATCGATAACAATAAAGACTGGAAATTATACTGGAAAAAGCAAGCCGATGAACAGGGCGATGCCTGCCTGCTGCACTTTATTGGCAAGGACAATATTGTGTTTCACTGTATTATCTTTCCATCGATACTGCACGCCCACGGCGAATACATTTTACCGCAAAACGTACCTGCCAACGAGTTTTTAAATTTAGAAGGCGACAAGTTGTCAACCTCGCGCAACCACGCGGTTTGGCTGCATGAGTACCTGGAGGAGTTTCCCGGCAGGCAGGATGAGCTGCGCTATGTGTTAACCTCGATTTTACCCGAAACCAGCGACAGCGAGTTTACCTGGAAAGATTACCAGGCCCGTATTAATAACGAACTGGTGGCTATATTGGGCAACTTTGTAAACCGGGTAATGATACTGATGCACAAATTTTACGATGGTAAGGTTGAATGCGCATCTGGTAAACTTGAATTGCAGGATGAATACCTGAATACCGAGATTGGGATTTGTTATGACGAGATAGAAAAAAACCTCGAAGCTTATCGCTATCGCCAGGCTCTGCAGGCAGTAATGGATATTGCCCGCCTGGGTAACCGTTACCTTACCGAAAAGGAGCCGTGGAAAGCTATTAAAACCGATCCTGAAGGTGCAAAGGATGCCTTGCACAACTGTTTGCTCATTATCGGTCATTTGGCTACTGCCGCGCAGGCTTTTTTGCCGGCAACGGCTAAAAAGATCATTGGTATGTTAAACCTGCCCGACCAGGTTATTAGTTACGACCAGGAGATCACTTTTGATAACGGCCACCAGTTAAACCCGGCCGCGTTATTGTTTAATAAAATTGAGGATGACGCGATTGAATACCAACTAAAAAAGCTGCAAGATAAAAAAGAGGCCGCCGCCCCGGAAAAAACTATAAATGTGCAGCCTGCGAAAGAGAATATTAATTTCGAAAGCTTCGCAACAATGGACATCCGCACCGGGACTATCCTGGCAGCCGAAAAAGTGGCCAAAACCAAAAAACTGCTCAAGCTAACTATTGATACGGGCATTGATGAGCGGACGGTAGTATCGGGCATAGCCGAATATTATGAGCCGGAGGCCATCGTAGGCCAAAAAGTGAGTATCCTGGTAAATTTGGAACCGCGCGAAATAAAAGGCATTGTATCACAGGGGATGATCCTGATGGCCGAGAACAGCGAAGGTAAATTAAGCTTTGTGGCGCCTATAGATGACTTTCATACGGGAGCAGTGATAAGATAAGTTGATGTGCAGATAAAGGGCAATGTGCGGCCGATAAAAAATTGCTGATAAGGCATGTGATTTTTCAGGTATAATTTGCACCTTTGCAAGCTGATAAAAGATCCTGTCTTTTATCAGCCATAACCGGTCCCGTAGTTCAACGGATAGAATAGGAGTTTCCTAAACTCTAGATATGAGTTCGATTCTCGTCGGGACCACCTCACGGGAAAGCACTTCCAAGTCAAGTGTTTTCCCGTTCTTTTTTTCATATAACATGTTGTTTATCAGGTAGATAACTTCGGCTAAAACATTGGTCTTAGGAGTTCGATGTTCAACCCCATCAAAATCGAGTTTTTCGGGGAAAAGTGAACTCAATATGTGTCTTTGCTTTTTAATATCCCCATTGTCGAATAATTTATCAAGCTTAGAGAAGCTTTCAATCATCTTATCTACCAGTTTATCAATATCCACTCGCATTACTTTTTGCTCGGATATATCTTGCAATTTGGCCTCTAAACGTGTGATTATAGCCTCACAGTCCACTTTTATAAGTTTGTAATCTGCGGTATCAATTTCTTCTTCAACTAACAAACGGCGGGCTTTAGCCAATTTTTCGTTTTGTTTCGTCAGGTCATTTAGAACTTCGGCTTTTGCACTAAATTCACTTTTAGTTCGATTTCTGTATGCTGAGGTTACAACCATCCTAAACAGTTCTACCGCCGCCGGATTAAGCACCCATTCTTCAAGCTTTTCTAAAAACTTAGTATTGGTGTGAACAGCATTGTAACGTACACCACAAACAGAATCACAATGATAATAATAGTAGTGGTGGTATTTCCCTTTGGACGAACTACCAGTTAGCATCTTGTGACAGCCAGAGCACCTTATAAAGCCCCGTAACGGAAGAGATTCTAAAGATAGCATCTTAGCGGCCGTTTGTCTTTTCCTGCCATTAAGGACTTCCTGGGCATCGTAAAAAAGCGATTCGGACACCAACGGCTCATGCTGCCCCTCTACTATATATGCTTCCTCTCCTTTATGTTCCTTTATGATTAACTTGCCACAATAAACGGGGTTTCTCACCATTCGCCAAAAGTTTGCACGGGAACTGTTTAACCCAAGAATATTTGCCTGTTTCCTGATTTGTTCCAAAGCAAAAGTGTTTTTAGAAATCTCTTTAAATACCCATTTCATAATTACCGCTTCCTTCTCATAGGGAGCAATATACTTACGTCCCTGCGGGGTGGTTAAATTTTCATAGCCGACAGGAGCGGTTCCCATCCATCTGCCCTCTTTTTTCGCCCGGCGCATCCCATAAAACACATTCAATGCCCTGCGGTCATTATCTACTTCGGATGCGGCTAAATATATCGCCAGCATCATCTTACTTTCAGGGATAGACATATCCAAAGGTTGTTCTATGGAAATAGGCTGTACATTTAGTTTTTGAAGAACACCTATCATTTGATAAGATTCGCTAACGTTTCTACTAAACCTATCCCATTTAGTAAAGAGTATCAGGTCGGTTTTACCCTTGGTTTTTTTGAGTTCCGAAAGCATTGCTACCCATGCCGGGCGAATGAATGTCTTTGCCGAATGATCCTCAAAAATAACCTTGCTTACCTGAATTGAATTTTGCTCACAATGCCGGTGTAGGCGCTCTTGCTGGTCACGCTGGGAGTAACCCTTGTCGGCCTGCTCATCCGTGCTTACACGGATGTAAAGAATGGCTTTTTTCATAAATGTATAATGTTAAATAAGAGAAGGTTAAATCATATAACTTCCTTATATATAACGCTTTATGTTACTTTTTATTATCTTTAAAGTACTGATCCATAGCTAAATCGGCTAAAAAATACATAAATTCTAAAATGATTTTGGCTTCATCAATAGTGACACTAATGCCATTCTTTTTAAGTACCTCGACTGCAATTTCAGGCTTAATCACCCCATCGTGATTTTTATGTGCTCCCATAGCTTAATTGATCTAAAATCAAATTTGCGAGGACGAAATAATAAGCCAACCCATGACAGGCATACGGTAGGTCAATTAAAAGAATACCTTTACATAATAAACCCTATCCAATCCATGAGCGCAGATGTTACCAAAATTGAATTAGCTAAAGCATTAAAAGCTATTAAAGCTGTCGCAACCTTTGATCAATTTGAAGAAACTAAGAAAATCTATATACAGCCAGGCGGCGAAGATTCGGTAATGAGTTCAGTGAACGGATTATCTGAAGAAGATGAATTTGCGTTATTAACAAAGTTACTTGGTACTGCAAATCACATCATTGGTTTTGAGCAGCGGCCATTAGTTCAAGGAGATTATATTGTAGCTGATTATTATTTGAATATGCAACCGGGTTGTTATATACATAATAAGGGGCGTGAAAAATTTACTGAATATAAGTGTGTTGTCGATGTGAAGTCGACTGAAAAAGATAAGTTCAAAATTGGAGGAAGCAAGCTTCAAAAACTTCGCAATTTTGCTGATCTATTTAATTTGCCTTTATATTTCGCTGTTAGGTTTTTGAGATTTAGAAATAGTGCACTTTGGGCAATTGTTGAGGATAAAGATAGAAGCGTGACGTCCCTACACGTTACTTATGAAGATATAGTAAAAGGTGTTCGACAAGTTTTCTGGGACGAATATAGTCTTATGGTCAATCCGCAATTAACCGTTATTGCGAAATACTCGAAATCTTCCAATATTCAATCCGTGGGTCATCCAGATTTTGGAGTCCAAACGGAATTGGCCTTTACTCAAAATGATAAGGTGCTTTTGATATTGAAAGATGGTGATGCGTTTATGGCAAGCGCTTTGATGGAGGCCTATAATTTAGAAGAGATAGATGTAAAAAAGGTAAATGACGATGTTACGTTACAAATTTTAAAGCCGAGTTTCGCCACAGCATTATTAGCTGATCTTATTTTTAAGACAAATCGTTTACCTGTAGATGAATTTGGCCGAACGATATACGATGCTTCTAAATTAATAGTTAGATCGGATACTAATGCACACGACAAACTTATTGATAGGAAAGCTATAGAGGTAATAATTGCGCCGCTTATAAGAAATCAAATTTTGTCTTATGGAGAAATAGGGGAACATTTGGCTCAATGGAAGCTGTTGGGAGGAAAGGATTAACAGCAGAATTATTCTTTAGGCTTATCTTCATCAGAGCCAGTATAATCAATATCATCTTCTTCCTCATCCCATTTCTTGCGTAGGTTCTCCAACGAATCAATCATGCGTTCCGGTAAATCACTGCTACCGCTGGTTAATTTGAGGGTGTTAAAATCAATATCATCAGGTAAATTAGGATTGAGCATTTTCTTTAACACCTGAAAAAGTTCTTCATCCGTAGCAGGCTCACCGGTTTCAGGATTTACCGGGTTGCCAACATTTTTGAAAATATTAACCATCTCCACAAAATCAGCTTCATTACCCGTAAATTTTATTTGTTCGGGTGGCACCTCGTCACCGACTAAAAATAATGCTTCCAATTCATTCTCTAAATGATCTTTCAATAATTCATATCCCCTGAATTGAGCAAACAGGTAATCAAATCCTGTTGAAAATACCGGATCGCCATAAAAGAAAACAGGATTGATATCAATAGGTAAATCTCTGAAATTTAGTCTATCCTCGACCTTTCTGACGAAAAATTTAATATCAAGTGATTCCAAGGTGTCTTTATAATAATCATATAAATCTTTATTCCGGTTAAAGAACGCCTCTATCTCATCCATTTCATCAGCCAAATAGTCCTTTGTCTTCGCCAGGTCTACAATAGGCCGGAAAGCCTCTTTATTATGCACCTCGCACATGAAGACCATTTTACCCATTACCACCGGCTTAACCTCTTTGAAAAAGTAGATTTCTTCTGAGCGTTTTTTGAATGGGTGTTGAACGATATAATGCCTTAACTCGTCAAGGTATTTTTTAACGCAGGGAATGGAATGTTTCGCCCAGCCCAAAGTTTCTGGATGTTCTAATCGGATATTCAATAATTCCGTTTCCATTTGAGTGATCAAATTCGAGCAGAATGATTTAAGTACTTCCATAACGCAGATTATACTCAAAATTAGCGAAAATTTTATTGAAGTAATTCCGCCTAAAATGTCCCACCGTATGCCTGTCATGGGAAGGGCGGAAATTCAGACCATCAATCTTTGGCAGAAACAAAAATGTCATGGATCAGAAAACACAGCCCACGAAAAACACAGTAGCGAACCGGTCGCTAACTAAAGTCGCCAATAAGAAAAAGCGCCAGCAACCACGTGATAAAATCCGGCAATTGCTCCGGTCAATGCTCCAGATGGATGATGAACCACGGGAGTTAAAGGAGGAACAAACCCTGTTCCAGTAATCACAAAAGCCATCTAAATAGCAATAATTACATAGGAAAAAAGGGCAAGCAAGGACTTTTTTAAGGCAGCGCCTGGCCTCGCGTGAGTCCAGCAAAGATGTATTTCCGTCCACGGAAATCTCTTTGCCGGTTCCCACCGGGATAACCAGGGGCTGCGGAACTTGCCCCTTTTGGAATCATAAAACCCCGGTCCGATGCCCAGGAAAAAATCCGCCAACCCTGAACAGGTGCTTACGCATTTTGTTAGGACAAGATTAACAGAAGCCGTCTTTAACCGATTGGATAAAATCAGGCAAAGCAGCGATTGCCATTCCGTTGGAGAGGTGGCAAGGAAGCTGTTGAGCAAGGAAAAAATCACGGTGTTTTATAAAGATATGACACTCAATGCTGCAATGGAGGAACTGGCTTTAGTACGCAAAGAACTTAAAGCCATCGGCATCAACATCAACCAAATTACCCGTGGTTTTAATATCAACAAAAAAAAAGGCGGTTCGCCCGAAAGCTATATCAAACAGGTAGTAACGCTTTATCAAATCGTTGATGCCAAGACCGACGATATTTTACGCATCATCAATCAGCTAAGTAGAAAATGGTTGCCAAAATAAGCATAGGGAAAAAGATCAGGGGTGCGCTGCATTACAATGAGCATAAAGTGGCAGAGGGAAAAGCTGAACTGATATTGGCCAGCAGCTTTGCCGGGGATATTGATAAAATGAATTTCAACCAAAAACTACAGCGGTTTGAAAAGCTCTTGATGCTTAAACCGAGCGTAAAAACCAATACGTTACACATCTCACTCAACTTTGACGCTGCCGAGAAGCTGGACGACGAAACCATGCAAAGGATAGCAATCGCCTATATGGACAAAATAGGCTTCGGCGATCAGCCCTATTTAGCTTATCAGCACCATGATGCTGCACACCATCACATTCATTTGGTAACAACAAATATTCAGGCCAACGCCGCCCCAATCGACTTACACAATATTGGGTGTATCAAGTCTGAAAATGCAAGAAAAGAGATTGAAGAGGAATTTAAGTTAGTCAAAGCGCAGAGCAAACAGTACAAAGCCGAACCTGGCATTAAACCGATTGACCTGCAAAAAGCACTTTATGGTAATTTACCAACAAAACGGGCGATCAGCAATACGGTCAATGCGGTAATCAGTACCTATAAGTTCACTTCCATAGCTGAACTCAATGCAGTTTTGAAGCCCTTTAATGTGATAGCAGACCGGGGAGCAGATGACACCCAAATGTTTCAAAAGGGTGGTTTAATTTATAGCCTGCTGGACACTAACGGTAATAAAACAGGTGTACCTATTAAATCAAGCTCCCTTTATACCAAACCAACCTTAGCTTATTTGCAAAAGCAGTTTGCGCTACATAACGATGGCCGGTTGCCCTATAAGTCGGAATTAAAGGAAAAGATAGACCGTATCCTGACCACTAAGCCAAGCCAAAAAGCGTTTACGGAAGCCCTGCAAAAGCAAGGTGTAGCAGTCGTACTCCGTCAAAGTGCCACAAGACAAACCTATGGGATAACCTTTGTAGACCACAACAGTAAAACAGTTTTTAACGGTAGCGACCTCGGGAAAAACTATTCGGCTAAAGCGATCACCAATCAATTGACCGCCAAATCCTTACAAAGCACAAAACAGCCTTTAACAATAAGCAAGGAACGCATACCAAATTCAGCCATTGATTTACCTATAAATAAAGATTGGGCACCAAGCCCACAACCTGCACAATTATTAACCACGCTTTTTGAACCTGCAAATGATTACGCATCACTGATGCCGAAGAAAAAACGCAGGAAGAAAAAAAGCCAGAAAATCTAACACTATGCAAACAGGAGAAAACATACAGGGACTACGTAAGATCATGGACTTTACCAGGCTGTTAAGCCTTGCTATATTGGCCATACACTTTTATATATTTTGCTATGGTGCATTCCATGATATGGGCTTGACGGCACCCATAACAGACCTGGTGATTATTGCCTTTAGTAATCTACCTGTCTTTAAAAGCGAGTTCTTATCTAAAGCAGCCACATTGTTATTGTTGACCGTTTCGCTTATTGGCGCAAAAGGGAGGAAAGAGGAAAAGATTAATAAGCGAATGATAGCCGTTTATATCCTAACCGGATTCATGATTTATACGCTAAGTCATTTTTTACTAAAGATGAGTGGTGATAACCTACAGACTACAGCTTGGTATATTGGTGCCACATTATCAGGTTATCTGCTAATGCTTGCGGGGGGCAACCAGTTATCCCGCCTGCTGAACATTAATCTGACTAAGGACATTTTTAACAATGATAACGAAACATTTCCCCAGGAAGAAAGACTACTGGAAAATGAGTATTCTGTCAATTTACCCGCCCGCTATCAACAAAAAAACAAGCTTAGGCAAAGCTGGATAAACATCATCAATCCGTTTCGCGGATTATTGGTATTGGGTACGCCTGGTGCCGGTAAGTCTTATTTTGTGATTCGCCATGTAATAGAACAGCATCTAAGAAAGGGCTTCACCATGTTCCTGTACGATTTTAAATTTGACGATTTGAGCAGGATTGCCTACAATGCCTTACGGAAGTATTATAAGAAGTTTAAAGTTAAACCAGCATTCTTTGCGGTTGATTTGGATAACCCCAAACATCGCTGTAACCCGCTTGATCCGCAAAGCATGGAGGATTTAACGGATGCCACCGAAGCCAGCCGCACGATTATGTTAGGTTTAAATAGAGAGTGGATTAAAAAGCAAGGTGATTTCTTTGTGGAATCTCCCATCAATTTTGTAACGGCCATTATATGGTATCTGCGTAAATATAAGGATGGGAAATATTGCACACTCCCACATGTTATTGAACTCATGCAAGTAGATTATGAACAACTATTTCCTGTCATTCAGCAGGAGCCGGAAATTGAGGTTTTAATAAATCCTTTTGTATCTGCTTTTGTAAATGAGGCCACCGACCAGTTAGAGGGCCAGATTGCCAGTGCAAGGATCAGCATGGCCCGTTTGGCATCGCCAAAGATATATTATGTGTTATCGGGTAATGATTTCACATTGGATATTAACAATCCTGATGCGCCAAAGGTAGTTTGTATGGGCAACAACCCGCAAAAACTGCAAACGTACGGCGCGGTATTATCGCTATATATTTCACGGGTAATCAAACTGGTCAATCGCAAAGGACAACTAAAGAGCAGCCTGATCTTTGATGAGTTCCCTACGATATATTTCAATAATATTGATAGCCTTATTGCTACAGCCCGTTCCAACAAAGTTGCTACTACGTTAGGCGTTCAGGATCATAGCCAGCTTAAAAAGGATTACGGCAGGGAACAGGCCGAAGTCATTATGAATATAGTCGGTAATATCATTAGCGGGCAGGTTACAGGTGATACAGCCAAGCAGCTATCAGAACGTTTTGGCAAGATCGTGCAGGAAAGAACAAGCAAATCCGTGAATGATTCCGGCACATCAATCAGTAAATCAACACAGCTGGATTTTGCTATACCGGCCAGTAAAATAGCTGCACTGTCATCCGGTGAGTTTGTTGGAATGGTAGCGGATGACCCGGATAATAAGATAGCATTAAAGGTATTTCATAATGAGATCGTCAATGACCATGCTGCGATAAAACACGAAGAAGAAAATTACCTGCCCCTACCAAAGATCAGGGAGGTTAGCGAGGATGAGATAATGGCAAACTACTATAAGATAAAGGATGATATAAAAGAATTGGTTAAAGAGGAACTGGCAAAGCGAATGGCTGCGCAGCCGGTACAAAATACGGAAGCTCCGCCGCAAACCGGTCAACCGGCACAACCAGCAGTTCAGCCACCGAAGCAGATTAAATCTCAAAAGAAACAAAAAACCAAGCCTAAAAAGAAAAGTTTGTCTTTATAATACCATTAGCTTAGTTAGGAATAGTCAATCTTTCATTGTTTGTAGCTAAATGGACAACCTTAAGAAACTTGTCAAAGGAGCATGGCTGACGGAGGGTGCCATTGACAGATAGGGTATATTTTGCAATTTCATGTTCAAGTAAAGTAGTTAATAATATCACTTTCGTTTGTACCGGAACAATATTAATCAAATGCAAATCGCTAGCATCAAAATCAAAAAATGCCAAATCCACCTTTTGAGATTGGATTGTAGCAATGGCATCTTTTATATTTATAAAACTGTTTGTTAAATTGAGGAACGCAACTCGGGAGCAATAATCATCCAGTATATCCCTACCAGGAATGTTACAATAAACATGAATGCAATTCAACATAATACAATTTTTAGATAAAACAATAAGAAAGCGTTTTATTTAAAGATAAAAATATCTTCAAATAAAATCAAATATTTAATAACTGATGAATTAATAATAATAATAATAAGCTAATAGTCAATTGCGTTTTCGAAATATTTTAATTAAACTATCTTTTCACTGAATACCGTTCAATTTGTTTGCCATCCTATTACAGAGTCAATTTTGGAAAAATGGATTTTTTCTATTGTCTTTAAGAACTAAATTTTACCTCGTTGTTATTTGTTCTTGGAAATTGATAGTCAATCACTAATGTTCTTATTCTACATTATTCCAATAACTTCATCAACTATATTGATTTTTGGCGGTTGCTAATGCCTTAATTATAATCAATTATTTACTTTGCGCTAACTTTTTGTTAAATTCGTTTTAACGAAACACGCAATTGGCAACGCAAAGCACCCTTTCAGATCAGGAATTGGTTGACTTTTTAAAGTCGGGCGACCATGCTGCGTTCACCGAACTCTATAACCGTTACTGGGGCGTTTTATTCCACCACGCCCGCAAAATGTTGCAGGATGACGATACCGCCGTCGATATCGTGCAGGATGTATTTACCACCATCTGGATCAAAAACGCCGAAATAAACATCGCCACTTCCATCAAGGCTTACCTTTATGCTGCCGTGCGTAACCGCATTGTCAGCGCCATTCGTCATAGTAAGGTGCACGAGAGTTATCTTGATTCACTGGTAACTATTATCGAAAAAGGCGAAATGGTGACCGACGAGCAGGTGCGTTACCGCGAGTTCTCCGCGCAGGTCGAAATGGAGATCAGCAAACTACCACCTAAAATGCGCGAAGTGTTTGAATTAAGCCGCAAAGAAGGCTTATCTCACAGCCAGATCGCTCAGGAATTGAACATTGCAGACGAAACGGTAAAAAAGCAAATCTACAAGGCCATGAAGACGCTTCGCTTGAAGCTGGATGCCTTTTTATTTACGTTGCTGCTCTGATTTTCAGACGCAAACTTACTATTTTAAACCCCACTGTAAATTTTTATTGATTTTTTTTCTGAAGCGCGTACCACTTTGGGCTCAGCTCTGCGTCATCACACAAAAGGGGATAGCTAATACCGAAAAATGGATCGTAAAATCGCAAAATCGCTGATCGATAAATATCTGGCTGGGCAATGTACACCAGAGGAACAGGCGCAGGTAGAAACCTGGTATAACCAATTGGCTGCGCAGCAAAAGGATAAACCAGAGTTGCCGAATTTCGAAGCACGTAATGCACAGATCAAAGCCGGTTTACCGCCTGATCCTGCGGCTCAGCCTAAAGTTGTTCGTCTATGGCAGCGTATCGCTGCTGCTGCATCGATCTTGCTTTGCCTAGGATTAGGACTATATTATTATAATCAAAAAAGCCATCCGCAGCCTTCGGCTTTGGTGGCGCATAATGATATTAAGCCCGGTAGTAATAAAGCCGTGTTGACACTGGCCAATGGGCAACGCATCATTTTAACTGGTGCCATAAATGGACATTTAGCTGTGCAAGGAAATACCGCAATCACAAAAAAGGCCGATGGCGAGGTGATCTATGATGCCCAAGCTGGTACAAATAAAAGTTATGCTGAATTGGTATACAATACTATTAGTACCCCGCGAGGCGGTCAATACCAAGTGGTTTTGCCTGATGGTAGCCATGTGTGGCTGAACGCGGCTTCTTCGATCCGATTCCCAACGGCATTTACAGGCAAAGACCGCGAAGTAGCGATCACCGGGGAGGCATATTTCGAGGTGGCGCATAATAAAACCAAGCCTTTCCGGGTGAGTTCCAACGGGCAAACTGTGGAAGTATTGGGTACACACTTCAATATCAATTCTTACGACGATGAACCTGCAATAAAAACAACACTATTGCAAGGTAGTGTAAGGGTAACCAAAGATAGCCGGACAGCACTGTTAAAACCGGGTGAGCAGGCGGTGATTTCAGACGCGGGCAAAATTGGTGTAAAGAATGTAGATACGGAAGAGGTAGTAGCCTGGAAAGATGGTTTATTCCAGTTCAAGGATGCAGATTTACCAGTAGTAATGCGCCAGTTATCGCGCTGGTATGATGTACAGGTGGACTACGAAGGTAAACTGCCGCAAACAGTATTCAGTGGTAAACTGCACCGGAACGTAAATGCTTCGCAGGTGCTGGATATTTTGAGATATTTTAACGTCAACTTCCGGATCGAAGGCACTGGCGCTAACAAGAAAATTATTGTAACACCTTAATAGATTGATTAACCCTTAACAAAAATGCCTATGGCTTAAAGCTTACAAAGGACAAATAAAGAAACGGTTAATAAAGAAAAAAACCGCAGAAGTGGTCGAAGACTCCTGCGGATATATCTGGGTTAACCCTTCCCGACGGATCGGGATGAAAACAATTGCTGAACTATTTTCTGTATTAACCCAAACAAAAGTAATGAATTTAAATGCGATTATCATGGCCAAGCCGGAGGCATGGCAGCCTCCTAAGTATCCACTGCCTGTTGGCCATATTTCCATCCGGATCAGTCCGGCCTTAAAAGGCATCCTTATGCGGATCAACTTAAATATCCTTCTGTTAATGATAGGGCTGTTTCTGGCCAGCGCCTCGATGGTTTCTGGCCAGGTGACGCTCAAAGAGAGCCATACACCTTTGGAAAAGGTGTTGCATTCCATTGAAAAACAAACTGGTTATGTATTCCTGTACACTGGTAAGGATGTGCAGAGTTTAACTGTTAGTGTCGAAGTGAATAATGTGTCGGTTACGGAGGCGTTGGATAAATGTCTGAAGGATTTGCCGCTGAGTTATAAGGTAGTGGATAAGAATATTTTGTTGAAGCGCAAAGTGGTTGCGCCTGTGGCTAAGCCTGCTGCTCCGGTGAATGTTTCGGGTCGGGTGGTTGATACTTTAAGCAAGCCCTTGGTTGGCGCGACGGTATTGAATAAGAATAGCCAAAGGGCGGTTTTGACGAATGATAATGGTGAGTTTACGTTGAGCGCAAATACCGGGGATCAGATCGCTGTGAGCTTTATCGGCTATAATGTTTATAGTTTTTCGGTGACGGAGGGTATGACGTTTCAGAATTTGGTGTTGCATGAGGCGGTTAGTAAGTTGAATGAGGTCGTGGTGTCTAATGGTTACCAGTCTCTGCCTTTGGAAAAGGCAACAGGTTCATACGAGCAAGTGGGAAAAGATTTATTGAATAGGTCGGTTGGTACAAATGTGCTTGGCCGGCTGGAGGGGGTGAGCAGTATACTCTTTGACAAAAGAGTTGGACATGATAGCGAACTGGCCATCCGCGGCAGGAGCACCCTCTTCGCGAATGCAGCGCCCCTGGTTATCCTCGATAATTTCCCGTACAACGGTGACCTCGCGAATTTAAATCCCAATGACGTTGAAAGCATCACCATACTGAAAGATGCATCGGCAGCCGCCATCTGGGGTGTAAGGGCCAGCAACGGCGTGATCGTTATTACTACCAGAAAAGGCGCAAAGAACAAACCGCTTTCCATTGGCTTTAACGCCAACGTCACCCTTACCGCCAAACCCGATGCCTTTTACCTGCCGCAAATGTCATCCGCTGATTTTATTAGCTTGGAGAAACAACTCTTTGCCCAGGGTTTTTACAATGATGATGAGCAGTCGGTAACGCATACCAATCTATCACCTGCAGTAGAGGTACTTATTGCGCAACGCGATGGCCAGCTTACCCAGGCACAGGCAGACCAGCAACTGGCTGAAATTGGTAGTCATGACCTGCGCAGCGACCTGCAAAAGTACTGGTACCACAATGCTGTCAACCAGCAATACGCCTTAAACCTCAGTGGTGGCAGCGACAAGGCCACCTATTATTTTTCCGGTGGCTATGACCATAACCTCGATGCCTTGCAAGGCACCTATCAACGACTGAACCTACGTTCCGACAACAGTTTTTTCTTCGGGGATAGGCTCAGGCTGGATGCTGGTATTTACTTTACCGACAGTAAAACAACGGTCGGCCGCCCCGACCCCACCTCGCTGGTCAGCGCAGACGGCAAACAGCTTTACCCCTATGCGAAGCTGGCCGATGACCAGGGCAATGCCCTTCCGGTAACCCTGGATTATCGCCAATCATTTATCGACGCCGCTAAAGCACAGGGATTCCTCGACTGGAATTATACCCCTTTAAATGACTATAGAAATATCGATAACCATACCGATAAACTGGACCTGCTGCTGAATACTGCGTTCCATTATCAGTTATTGCCAGGCCTGGAAGCAGAATTTCGCTACCAGCTGGAAGCTACGCAAAGCAACGGTACGCTGCTCTATGGTAAAGACAGCTATTACACCAGGAACGTGGTAAACCGCTACACCCAGACCGGCGCAGACGGCAGCCTCTTGCGACCGGTGCCCGCTGGCGGGATCATGAACAGCTCGGACAGCCGCTTCCGCTCAAACAGCATCCGGGCGCAGCTGAACTACCGGAAGGCCTGGGGACAGCAGCAGCTGACCGCCCTGGGTGGCTACGAGTACCGGAACGATCATACGCTTACCCGCAGTTTCCTGGACTATGGCTACAATGCGGATATCGGACAGGGCTTGCCGGTAGATTATGCGACCAGCTTCCCCTTAGCCGATCAATCCTACCTGGGTAACAGCCAAATCCCGTACGGGAACAGTTACGGCAGCAGGGACAATTATAATGTGTCGTGGTACGGTAACCTGGCCTATGCCTATGGCAATAGATACAGCGTGTCGGCCAGCGCCCGGAAGGACGAATCGAACTTGTTTGGGGTGGATGCAAATCACAAAGGTGTGCCGCTGTACTCGGTGGGTGGTGCCTGGACAGCGAGTAATGAAGCTTTTTATCACGTAGGCTGGCTCCCTTATCTAAAGGTACGGCTAACCTACGGCTACAGCGGGAATGTAGACAATACCCTGTCGGCGCTTACCGCGATCCGGTACATCGGCACCAGCAATATCGGCCACCTGACCTATGCTTCGATAGCGAGCCCGCCGAACCCTGATTTGGGCTGGGAGAAGACAGGGATACTGAACACGGGGCTTGATTTTACAGTCGCGGGCGGTGTGTTGTCCGGTTCCTTGGAGGTTTATAGTAAACGGGGGCATGACCTGATCGGGTTCCGGCAGCTGGATCAGACAACCGGCGTGCTCAATCCTGCGACTGGCCTTTTTCAGTACAAGGGCAATGTAGCCTCGATGAAAGGCAGCGGTGTGGAGCTGAACCTACATGCCAATATCATCAAAGAGAATACCACGGGGGGCTTCGGCTGGCAAACCGACCTGCTGTTTAATTATTCCCGGAATACGGTGACAGCTTATGACCAGACGAGCGACCTGGGCTACAACTACGCTGCAAACGGGCTTGGCGTATCGCCATTGGTAGGTAAACCCCTGTATTCCATCCTGACCTATAAATGGGCCGGACTGGACCCGCAGACCGGTGATCCAAGGGGCTACCTGAACGGGCAGGTAAGCAGCGACGCAGCGGCGATCATCGACGAAACGAAAGTGAGCGAGCTGCAATACAGCGGGCCTGCGGTACCGCCTTTTTATGGTAACGTACGTAACACCTTCCGTTACAAGGGTTGGTCAGTATCGGCTAACATGTCTTATCGCTTTGGCTATTATTGGATGCGTTATAGCGCTGCTTACGATGCCTTGACGTATTATCGTTCGAATGATAATAATGACTATGCCCAGCGCTGGCAAAAACCGGGGGACGAGCAACATACGAATGTGCCATCTTTCATTTATCCAACGGACAGTTCACGAGACCAGTTCTATGACCAATCTTCGGTAAATGTTGAAAAAGGAGATAATATTCGTTTACAGGATGCTCGATTGAGCTATGACTTTGGAGAGCGGCAACTGAAGAAGTTGATGCTAAAGCACTTACAGATATATGTTTATGCGGCGAACCTGGGTGTGATCTGGAAAGCCACCAATACTTCTTTAGACCCGGACTATCCTTATAGCATCAAGCCGGCAAGGGTTGTTGCCATGGGTTTAAGCGCAAATTTTTAAACGATTTGATAATGAAAAAAAAGACAATGAATATAAATAGCAAGTTGCACCCAGGTTTACGACATGGCATTCGGTTAGTGCTTGCCGGCTTGGTCCTACTAACATTTTCGTGCAAAAAACAGCTGGAAGTTAAGCCTTCGCTCAGTCTACAGGTGCCGGTAACGCTGGCGGACTTCCAGGCTATCATGGATAATAACAACGTGCTGACGCAAACCTGGCCTTATGCGGGCACAGATGGTGCGGATGATGGTTTTATTACGGATGCCACCTGGGCATCGGTATCGGTAACGAACAGAAATGCCTATACCTGGGAGCGCGAAGTATTTAACGATTTGCCGAGGAATGACTGGTCATACCCATATACGGTCGTATTTTACGCCAACATCGCACTGGAAGGAACTGCAAAATACGGCGATGGCAGCGCGGCTTGGCTTAATGTACAGGGGCAGGCGGCCTTTTTCCGGGGCTACGCTTATTACGCGCTGGCGCAGGAGTTTTGTAAAGCATATGATGCCCAGACGGCGGGGACGGACGCGGGACTGGTGTTGCGGGCTTCATCAGACCTGAACGCTAAGTCCGTTCGATCCACGGTCGCACAAACCTACCAGCAGATGGTAAGCGCCTTTACGCGGGCAGCGGCGGCTTTACCCGTAGATGTGGCCGCTAAAACCCGGCCAGGGAAGGCGGCAGCCTTCGCGATGCTGGCCCGGACATACCTGGTTATGGCAGATTACCTGAAAGCTTATGCTTACGCTGATTCGTGCCTGAAGCTGAACGGTAAGCTGATAGATTATAACCAACTAACGGCGGGGAGCACGGTCGCGTTTAAACGTTTCAATGACGAGGTGATTTTCCACACAGTGATGTCGCCTGCACCAGTATTGCTTTCGCCGCGGTATTTAATTGATACCGTACTATACACATCGTACGGTGCAAATGATTTGCGCAAGGCATTGTTTTTTAAAAAGGCGGCGACGAAACCGTACTATAATTTTAACGGCAGCTATGATGGTACGACTGCTTTGTTTAACGGCCCCGCTGTGGATGAGCTGTATTTGATCCGCGCGGAAGCAGCGGCAAGGACGGGTAAGATGGAAACTGCACTGGCAGACCTGAACTTATTACGCAAGAATCGATATTCGACAGCTACTTATGTGCCGTTAGTTTCAGTGAACGGCTCGGAGGTGCTGGCTTGGGTACTGCAAGAGCGAAGGAAGGAGTTGGTTTTACGGGGCCAGCGCTGGACGGATCTCAGGAGGCTGAATAAAGATAATGTATTTAAGAAAACGGTAGTAAAAATAGTGAACGGTCAACGGTACGAGCTTCAGCCAGGAGATACGAGGTATGTTTTCCCGATCCCGCAGGCGGTGATCACGGAAACAGGGATTGCACAAAACTGATTAATGTTTCGTAACCATTACAACACATCAACAATATGAATCGTGTAAAAAATAAAATTCTTTACTTTTTACCTATACTGGTATTAGGCAATGTCGTGTTTGCTCAAAATTTTCTGCCAATAAAATCAAAGACTGTTCCTTCTCCATCAACAAAAAAACTGCTTATTGGCGATAAGTTACCTAATGTTTATCTAAAACATATTATCAATTATAGGAAAGGGGAATGCCTGTTGAATGATTTAAAAGGTAAACTTACCATATTGGATTTTTGGTCGTCATCTTGTAGTTCATGTATTGACCTATTTCCACACTTGCAACAATTGCGAGATCAATATAAAGGACAGCTACAGATCATCCTTGTTAATGGAAACAGCAAGAAATATAATGATGATGCAAACAAAATAACGGGTATTCTTTCAAAGGTTAAAGCCAGGACTTACACAACCATCGATTTGCCTGTCGTTTATAATTGCGATGCCTTAGATAGTTACTTCCCCCACACAGTTTTACCGCATGAAGTATGGATAGACAATAAGGGGATAATAATAGGGATCACAGGCGCGGCCGAGGTAAATTCGGCCAATATCAAGGTTGCTTTGAATGGGAAGGATACACGGATGCATTATAAAACAGATCATTACCTCGATTTGGGGAAACATTCCCTAAATGAATTGTTATGTGGCAATGATAGGATAACAATTAAACCCTTGCTTATGGCTACGTTAGTAAAGGGAATGATCGACGGTTTGAATTCATCTGGAATCAAGAAAGATGAAAATGGCAATGTTTCCGGTTTATTTGTCATAAATCAGCCATTGAGGGCGCTTTATCGCTCGGCCTATAGAAATTTGATCCATTTTCCAGATAATCAAATTTCTTTTGAAAATAAAGATACCACATTGTTCGGTAGGCTCGATTTGTCAGACCCTAAGTCTTCTTCAGAATTATACTCTTATGATTTAAATACCGCGCCGGGAAAGATCAACGAATTGATTCAGTATATGCAGTCTGATCTTGAAAAGTTTTTTCGCCTATCCGTAACAAGCGAGAAAAGAGAGTTGATTTGTTATGTCATAAAGGCACCTATTGACTCCAATAGGCTAGTGACTTTAGGCAAAGAAACTGATTGGGTAAATAAAGACCACTACATAAATATAATCAACTCTCGGACCGACGAGGTTTTGGCCGAATTGAATAGATTATCTCCGGTTCCGTTTATTGATGAGACTGGTTTGACGAAAAGTATAGACATGAAATTACCGGAAAAATTGGAAGACACTGCTGGGATTATTAAAGTGCTGACGGAAACAGGATTTGATGTAAAAAAGGAAAAACGTTTAATGGACATAGTAGTCATCAAAGATAAAAATTAATGAAACCGACACTGAAGGCCTTTATTGTAATTATTACGATTTGTTTTTTTAAAGCAAATCTACACGCCCAAATTTTACATCCAGTAAAGTGGAGCTATGCTTCAAAGATCATAAGCGGAACATCAGCTATTCTTTATTTCAAGGCAGATATAGAAGATGGCTGGCACATTTACTCTGTAAACCAACGTAGCGGTGGGCCATTAAAAACATCTTTTACCTATGTGAAACCCAAAGACTATACTTTAATTGGTACTCCGCTAGAGCCTACCCCGTTAACCCATTTCGACCAAACATTCGGAATAAACGTGTTATACTTTACCAATACAGTTACATTTAGGCAGAAGGTAAAAATTATTAATAAAAATATAATGGTTAAGGGAAAATTGAGATATATGGCATGTAATGACCATCAATGTCTTTCCCCAGAGGAACTTGACTTTAACATCCGATTAAAATAATGGATATGGACGTTTTAGAAAGAGCAGTGTTAAGTCGAAATGATCGTTGCGGTTCAAAATTGTGTTACCTGCAAAATTGTAGGAGACAATTATCCTTACCTGAAAGTAGCGGGCTGCGTATTCTATATGTTAGTTATCATATTGCTTTTATATATAATCATCCAAATGCTATATAATCGTTTTAAAGGTCGTGATGAATTAGATGGACTGTTTTGAATATCCGTCGTTCTCTGTGTTTCGTTATTGTAAAATGGGTCATTTAATCATTAAAAGACCGCTGATTGAGTGTGCGTGTTCAATAAATTACTTTAATAAATTCTCTTTTTTAAATGGATCATAGTATAAAATACCAATTTCTGCCGGAATTATTTTTAAGGACACCCTTTTATAGTTTTAACGATTATAGCTTAAAGAAGCTACCCGAAGTCCTGAAAAATGAAAAGTTTAGGAATGCCATCTATTTGGCAAGTCCTGATTTTTACAATCACCTAGAGAAAAAAGAATTTGACTTTAATAAGTTGGACGAAAAGGAAAAGTTCAGCATTTCAAAATACTATAATCGTACGTCTTTCAGACCTACTCCATTTGGTAGTTTCTCTGCAATAACTAACTTAGAATGGAATAATGATGCGACGGTAAAGCTGGTTGGTGAAGACTTGGCTCTACTTAATTTATTACCCGATCAAAAAATTTGCGTTGCCTTCCTAAACTCCTTGCAGAAAAGGAGCGATGAGTATAGGTTAACAATAAACCCAACATTATATCGCCTCGGAAATGAATTCCGTTTTATTCGTTCCGTCGAAGACGAGAAAGGTCGTTATGTATATATGTTGAATTCAATTTCGACCGAAAAATTAAATGTCAGGATCATCAATTTATTAAAAAAGGGACCAACAACCTTCAAAAGGGTGCTCTCTTGGATAATTACCCACACTGAATGTTCGGATAACGATGCGGAAGAATACCTGAAGTTCTTAATAGCTGAACAAGTGTTATATACCGAATTTGCCGGAAATATCATTGAGGCAAATGTTAAGAATGGGCATTTTAATCCCAAAGGAGATCAAATTGAAGCTATTCCTCCCCTCCAAAATTTTTGGAATGATTGGAAAGTTAAACCTTTAAAAGAAGTCCACAAAATAAAGCCAGTATCAGAATTTGTTAAGAGTTTAATGCCTGAAATTTGCGAAGAAGCCAAGAGCCAATATTTTTATTCTAATGTTGAACGCCCATTAAGAAATGGAGGATTAAACAGCGATTGTCAACAGCAACTTTCTGATGTTATTATTGCATTACAAAAATTAGCTATCCCGACTAAATCGGCAAATCTGGAAAAATTTATTACAGATTTTCAGATACGATTTGACAAGGAGAAAGTGCCGTTATTGCTGGCTATAGACCCGGATGCAGGGATAGCTTATGGTAACTTGCAAAGTGATGATCAAAATATAGGAATCCTTGAAAATATATATTTCACACAAAAAAAACAGGAAGATAAAAAGTTAAACTGGACATCAGTTCACCAACTTATATTAAAATTATGGGTAATGAATCCCGACAGGCGCCTCCATAACCCCATTGTAATTAAACCAAGTGACCTAAAGAGTTTTAGTGAACCCGAAAATAAATCTTTCCCATCTACATTGTCTGTATTGTTTCGTAAGGTTGAAGAAAAACTTTTTGTTGAAAGTATTGGTGGGGCTACTGCTACTTCACTAATAGGACGCTTTTCAGTATTTAATAAGGACTGTGTTGATTTATGCAGGAAATTGGTAGTTGAAGAATCAACAGCCCACCCAGAAGTCCTATTCGCAGATATTGGCCAACTTTCTGATTCACATGTGGATAATATTAATCGCAGGCTACCGATCTATGATTATGAAATACCATTGAATGTGTATTCTGTATTACCCTTAAAAAACCAGATTAGGCCTGATGATATTTTAGTTTACGTTGAAAACGGTGAATTGATACTGGAATCAATAAAAATGAAGAAAAGGATTATCCCAAGGTTATCCACAGCTTATAATTATAATAATAATGATTTAGCCATCTTTCGTTTGCTTTGCGATGTACAGCACCAAGGCTTAAAATCTGTTTTATCGCTTGATCTGGAAAGACTTTTTCCAGGTATGTTTTTTTACCCGAGGGTTGAATTTGGCAATACTATTATTAGCCCAGCCATATGGCTCATCACTGGCGATGACCTGGAGATGTTAAAAAATTGTCCTGGCAGTCAGATTGCCCAAACACTGCATTCTTTACGTGAAAAGCATAATATTCCATCTAATATTACAATTGGCACAGCCGATCAACAATTGATTTTTGATCTCGACCAGGAAGAAGATAGATCTTTTTTTATGCAGTGTGTAGAAGAATCGAAAAGGAATTCAAAAAAAAATCCCCGCAAGAGTTTTTCAAAGTTAACAATAAAAGAATTTATCGCATCCGATCAATCCGTAATAACTAACAATAAGCCATTGATTGGACAATTTGTTGCTTTTTTATCCCACAAGGATAATGTTTACGATAAGCTGATGACAAATAAGTTAAATGTGAATGTGAACGAAACGCGAAATTTTATACTTGGAAGTAAATGGCTCTATTTTAAAATTTACTGTACTCCTAAAACGTCGGATAGCCTCCTAATCAGTGTGGTTGCACCAATATTGCAAAAGAATAGGAAAAGCATTGCCTGTTGGTTTTTCATACGCTATATGGACGAAAAAGGTTATCATCTGCGACTAAGGATACAAGTAAATGAGATCGATTTAGGCTTTGTATTAAGGGCATTACAACAACAAATTGATAAACAACATCAGTTGATCAAAGATTATGAAGGAGGGGTATACAACCGGGAATTGGAAAGATACGGGGCAGATATTATCAATGAGGTAGAGGATTTCTTTTGTTTAGGAAGTGATCTGGCCATGGCGTTTATTAAAATTATTAAATCCGGACGTTTAGCCATATCTGCTTTTCAAGTTGCCGTTTGGAATGTGTATTTAATAGTGAGTAAGGCCCTGCCTGACTCAAACACTCAAATAGCCTTTCTAAAACATAACTCAGAAGCCTTCTTAAAGGAGATTGTTGCAGATAAACTGCTGAAAGTTGATCTGGATAAAAAGTATCGTGAATTATTCACAGATATAAATAGGGTACTAGAAAATGAATGTTTAATGGAGCAGCTCGAAAAGGTTTCACAACAAAATCTAAATAAATTATTGTGCAAATGGGATTCATTGGCCGAAAGGATTACGGGTAAAAATAGGCTTGTTGCATTGCTGTCTGACCTAATTCATATGCAGATTAACCGTTTGTTTGCTTCTGAGCAGCGGAAGTATGAATTGCTAACCTACTACTGTTTGTATAAATACACAGTATCGAAAGTTGCTCGAGAGAGTAGACCGTTAAACTAAACACAAACATTCAAAAAATTAGAATTAACAAGTCATATGGAACTGACATTACTGCTTCTTTTACAACTACGACAACGCATGTCTTTATTAACTAAACAATAAATAATTAAAATCATGAAAAATTCAAAAATTAAATTGCCACAAAAAAACAAAACGACTTTGTATTATTTTGGAAAAAAGGGACAGTATCGACCGAGTTCAAGTGGTACTGATACTACTACTACCTGCACTACTGTAGTTACAACTACTCATTAATGAATAGTAATTGACCAAACAACATTAAACAAGATTTACTAAAAAATTACAAAAAAAATGAAAACTTCAAAAATCAAATTGCCCGCAAAACACACACAGACTCTGTATCACTTTAAAAGACCAAAGGTTAACGGTTTTTTCCTTGATCTGGCGACATCCACAGAAGGAGATACTACTACTACGTGTACTACAGTTATAACAACAACTCATTGATTGTTTCAATGAGTTGTTGAGAAAATCCAATATTAACTATAAATAAAAAAATCATGAAAACTTCAAAAATTAAATTGCCCGCAAAAAGCACACAAACCTTGTATTACTACAAAAAAAGGAATGGTAATGTAGCCGATTTCAACCAGGAAACGTCAACGGCTACAGATACAACCACTACTTGCACTTCTGTTATAACAACTACACATATTTTTTAAAGTTTATAGCAGAAACTTAAGCAACAAAGGCCCGAATCTCGCGCCTTTGTTGCTTATTGCCTTTATCCATTTGTCCAAAGTATGGAGCTATGGAACTGATTTTTTGCCTTACGTTATCATAAAAATGATTTGGAACCGCATCAATGGCCGTGACATGCTGGATGGACTCCTTTAAAATACTCCCCGTTCTTATCCAATTTTTTCATTTTGACCAATGAGAAGAGAGTTAATAGTTAATAAATCCAAATGCCTGTTGATGGAGTGGCAGGCATTTTTTTTAGTCAAATCTAACGATTTGAATTTTAGTTAATTAAGTGAAAGACGCAGCCGGATAAGGTCTGGCTGATTTTTTTGGGTTTTAATAAATTGTTGTTTTGTCCACCTAAACTGCTGTGCCTATGAGCGATGTTACCCATCTTAAATATATCTATAGAATGGCCGTTGCGTTAAGTAACGTCCCAAAACTACGCTTATGAAATACGAATTAGAAACACTGGAAAAATTGGTAAACAGTGCCGTTACAGGGCAATCAACCAAGGAGAAAGAAGGTGCCATTTTGTTTAAGGACGAGGCTTGGCGCACGGAAAAGGCAATCATCCATAACTTGCTGTTGCAAAGGAATACTACTTTATTGCGGACCTATTTTACCATTCATGTGCAGAAGTTGGTTGATCTTAGCGACCGGCTGTTTGACGCTCCGGATGTGATGGTGAGCCATCCGGGCATTACTGCGATCCTGGAATTATTGGGCGCTTTGAAAAAGACGGTACCCAATCTGATCGACAGAAATATTGTTTTGCCAAGAGCTTTTCGGGTGATCCAGGGTGAAGCTATGTACTCGGAATGGAAATCTTTGCTGCCGACCTTCAGGGAGTTGGGTTTTTCAGATGAACTGTTGGAAATTGCGGCTTTACCTTTTGAGGAGTTCGGGTCATTGAACCGCAAGCTGTCCTGGTTTCATTTTACTTGGTTGAAGCAGTATTTGTCTGAACTACGGGACACCAACTTTAAGAGTTTTGAACCATTTCCTTCTGTTGATCATTTGTTAACAGCGCTTCTGATCCGAATGGATTTCAATCACCCGCGCTTGGTGGTATATTGCAGCCGGGTGGTCAAGGAAAACGCGGATAGTTTTGAAAGCGTTAAAGAACAGTTGCTGGTATTGAGTAAAGCAAAGAAGATTGTTAAGCAGTTTACGATGCTGTCTGTGGAGCCTTTTTACCAGAAACAACCTGGCGTAGTCGGCGGCTTGTGTAACTGGATCGATCAGGAAGCGGACTTTGTAAAAGAATATGACCAGGGCGTATTCGCGGCCATTGGTCAGAAGGTGCCAGTTAATCCGTATAAGTTCATTTATGATATGAATATCGAACAGCTGGCTTTCTGGAACAAACTGCAATATGACCACCGGGTTTATATGGAAAAGGATTTGGACAGTTTCAGTATCAAGATCGCTTATAATTCTTCTACGAAGAATAAGGCGGAATTATCGGTAGGCAGCATCACTTCCAAAATGTACACCAAAGATTACCGGGTGATCAGTCCGGTGTATGAGATGGTCACTGCGATGATGGCGACCATTCGACCCATTTTAGAATTGTTACAGAAGATGTCTGACGACCTACGACCTTTTATGGCTTAACGTAATGACCTAGCTTCACTTTTTCAAGGAAGCTGATATATTCATGCCACATCCGGTGATCAAAGCCGGGTAGCTTTAATAGGGCATAAGCGGGCTGATCCACAAGGTCAGCCAGTTTATGAAAACCGAGCTGCCCGGTTTTTGCTTTAAATGCAGGTGTCAGTTCAAGGTCGTTAATGGGCTGGTTTAATACGGGTTCAATGTAATCAGTCATATTAAGTAATATTATACTGCTATCCCGATTGCAGTAGCCTTAAAACGATATAGCGCGGGAAACGACCATATCCGTCTTAGAGGCACCGCAAAGAGCCCAGTAAACAAGATAAGCCGCACCCGCGCTATAGCGCGGGCGAACAGCCTATTTTTCCTTGTTTACTTTGAAGTTTTGCGGTTTTCTAAGACAAGTAAAATAGCAGTCGCTATAATATTTTATACGCCGTAAATATAGTAAAATCCTCCCTTTGAGGAGTAGGCTAATTGCTTGCTATTAGGCCTGCCTTTCGACTTCCCACCCTTTTCCCACTTGACGACTATGGGGGATAATCCTTTTTTTGAAAAAACATTAACCAATAATTAAGCCTATGAAAAGATGGTACCCATCGTTGCTTTGTTGAAACTACCGCTCGGTTGCGGGAGGCAAAGCGGTGCTTACTAAAAGCGATTTTATGTTTACACAATTTTATGATGAGCTGTATAAACGGCTAATGGAATTTCTGTCTGTTTTAACTGGCAAGGAAGCTGATCCTGTAAAACGACTGGCTCAGGCGCTACAGGAAATAAGGGTTGTGCTGCAAATGCTGAGGGGAAAAGTACTGTCCCGACCTTTCCCTTCTAAAGAAATCGAGATCTGGTTTTTCAAAACCATCAAACCCAAATTTTACGCGCTACGTATTTTTCATTTGGAGCTGTATAATCTCGATATAAATAGGCCTGCCGGTACGCGTGATATGCTGCTGGCATTTTACCGAAAGGAGCTTGGGTTGATCGAACGCTTCTTCAAGTTGAATGCCTTCCTCTACCAGTATTTTAAAGCGGGATTTTCTGAAATGGATGGGTTGTATTTTCTGCGAGGCGCGGAAATACCAACAGTTTTACAACCGGAATTGCCCGATGCTGACCCTGCTTTTTCAACCGGGTTGGATTATATGTACGCCCGTTTTATGGCTTTTGAAATGCTTCAAAGAGAGATTTTGGACCGCATGATCGGGCTAGACGGCACTTTACTACCCTTTGAACCTAAGAAACCCACACCAATGCTCCAATGGACAGGTAGCCATGTGAACATGGTCGAATTGGTGTACGGCTTATGTTATACCATGCAATTGAATAACGGGCAGGCTGATGTGACTGAGATCGTGGCTTTAATGGAGAATACTTTCGGCATTAAGCTGCGGGACGCGCACCACTCTTTTGTCGAGATACGCCGTCGTAAGGTAGACAGCCCATCCCGATTTTTGGAGCAGATGGCCGCCGCTATTCAACGACGGGTGAATGAGGATCTGGAATACAAACCTAACCGTGGGCCGCAATTAAAAAAACCGCCTAACGATAGTAAAAACAGCGATTAGCAAAGCAAAATGACCCACCGTATGCCTGTCATGGGAACGGAAAATTTCGGGTCAGGCAACCTTTGTTTCGTCCCCGGCAATGTCGCCGGGGATGTAAAACAAAGGTTATGTTATCACATTTCAGCTGGCTCCAATACGGAGTTTTTACAGGGGTTTTCCTACTGATTTATTACGGTTTTGTGCTGCTTCGCTACTACCGGGAGGAAGCCAAAACATGGCTAAAAAGCGGGGTTAAGCCCCGTGAAAAACAGGCTCCAAATTCAATACCCGAAGCAGGTTCAGAAGAATTGACCGGCGCTATCGCCCGAGAGGAAGGGGTAAGCAACGCAAGTTTGGACGAACTCCATTTAAGCAGGGAAGAACTATTGCTGGGGGCTTTACCCGACTGCATGCAGGAGGTAAAGGAAATTGTTTTTCAAGCCGGGGAAGAGGAGCTGGACAAGGCGGAACTGTTCGGTTTGTTGCAGGGACTGACGGCGCGTTACCCGCAATTATTAAGCGGCAATCTGTTTCCCTCCTTCTATGCTTTTGTCGCGCAGGAATGTAATGAGGGTTTATTGTACGAGGTTTCCGAAAAGGAGATCAAAACGTTCTTTGAAAAGCAGCCGGGAAAAGGTGGTAAACTGGCCGCTGGCGGCGCAGCGGTATTATTGCTGCTGATGCAGTTAACTGCACATGCCCAGGATGGCAACAATGGTATTTCGGAGGCCACCAACAAGGTAAAGGGATATTTTGATACAGGCTGTGACCTGATGTACGCCATTGGTGCCATTGTGGGTTTGGTTGGTGCAATTAAAGTGTATTCCAAGTGGAATGCGGGAGAGCCGGATACCGGTAAGGTAGCTACCTCGTGGTTTGGCAGTTGTATCTTTTTGGTGGTCGTGGCCACGGTGCTTAAATCATTTTTTGGGATATGAGCGCGGTATATTCCATCAACAAGGGCATTAACAAACCGCTGGAATTTCGCGGGTTAAAAGCGCAGTACATCGGCTACCTGGCCGGTGGGCTGGTTGCCCTGCTCATCTTGTTCACGATAGTTTACATCTGCGGGGTGAACCTGTACATCTGCCTGCTTTTGGTGGGCGGCTTGGGTACCGCCCTTTTTATGAATGTGTTCCGCATGAGTAAAAAGTACGGGCAGTATGGGCTTTTAAAACGCCACGCCAAAAGGCAGATACCCGATTATTTGCGCTGTTCCAGCAGGTCATTATTCACTCACCTTAAAAATTCCCATCATGGCAGCAGCAATTAATTTGGAAAAAATATTTCCGGTTTATAAAGTGGAACACCATGCCATTTTATCCAGGCAGGGTGATATTACCATTGCCTACGAAGCTACTCTGCCGGAAATATTCACTTTATCAGATGACGATTACGAAGCGTATCATCAGGCATGGATCAAAGCTATCCGAGTATTGCCGGAGAACAGCATCTTTCACAAACAGGACTGGTTTACCGAAATCAAATACAGGGCGGCTTTTGAAGGGGAAGATAACAGTATGCTGGCCCGTTCGAGCGAGCGCTTTTTTAACGAAAGGCCGGGGATGGCGCACCGCTGTTATATCTTGTTGACTAAAAAACCGGACGACCGTAAAGCCGCAAGTTCCTGGTATTCGGGTTTGCTGCGAAAGTCAATTGCACCTGCTCAAACCGTATCGCCTTTATTATTTCGGGCATTCCTTGACCATTGCGGTGCATTCGAGCGTATTCTCTCCGATAGTGGATTTGTTCACTTGCGCAGGTTAAGCGATGAGGAATTGGCAGGTACAGGCAACCGTCCGGGCTTACTGGAAAAATATTGTTTCCTGCAAGACGAGGGCGAAAAGACCATCCGGGATATTCATTTTAAGGACGGCATTCGTATCGGGGAGCATGCCGGTTCGATGTTTACTTTGGCCGATACGGAAGATTTGCCGACCCTTTGCGGCAGCAGGATCAATTACGATAAGTATTCTACTGACCGTACGAAGTTCAGCATTGGCTTTGCTGCATCATTAGGACAGTTATTGCCTTGTAACCACCTGTTCAATCAATACATTTTTATAGATCATCCGGGCAAGACCTTAAAGCAACTGGAAGCCAAAAAGCTGCGCTTGCATTCGCTATCGGCCTATTCCCGTGAGAATGCAGTCAGCCGGGATGCGGTAAACGAATTTTTGAACGAGGCGATAGCAATGGGTCGCTTGCCCGTAAAAGCACACTTCAATGTGTTTGCCTGGACAGATGATGCCGAAAAGCAAAAGGACATCCGCAATCTGGTGAGTTCAGCAATGGCGGCATTGGATGCCACGCCAAAACTGGAAACCGATGCCGCGCCTCAATTGTGGTGGGCAGGCCTGCCGGGCAATGCCGCCGATTTTCCCCTCAATGATACCTTCGACACCTTTTTGGAACAGGCTACCTGTTTCCTGAACCTGGAAACCTGTTATCGTTCGTCGCGTTCAAATTTCGGTATCCGCTTAGGCGACCGCCTCACAGGGATGCCGATACATGCGGATATTTCCGATGAACCAATCCGTTTGGGGATCACCACCAATCGCAATAAGTTCATTTTAGGGCCAAGCGGTAGCGGTAAATCTTTCTTTACCAACCACATGGTCAGAAGCTACTATGAGCAGGGGGCGCATCTGGTGCTCGTGGATGTAGGGCATAGCTATAAAGGTTTATGCGAATTGGTGGGAGGATATTACTTCACTTACGAGGAAAAGAATCCGATCAAATTCAACCCTTTTTATATTCCCGACGGCGAAGTACTGGATACCGAGAAAAAAGAAAGTATCAAAACTTTGCTTTTAGCACTCTGGAAAAAGGATGATGAGGTGTACCGCCGTTCGGAATATGTAGCCATTTCCAATGCCCTGACGCTTTACTACCAGGACCTCGACCGGCACCCGGAAATATTCCCTTGCTTCAACTCCTTTTATGATTTCCTGATGGAAAAATACCTGCTGGTATTGCAAAACGGGGATGTAAAGGAAAAGGATTTTGACGTGTCAAATTTTCTCTTTGTGCTCAATCCCTATTTCAAGGGTGGCGAGTTCGATTATCTGCTGAATGCCACGGAAAACCTTGACCTGCTGCACGAGCGCTTTATCGTGTTTGAGCTGGATAATGTGAAAAACCACCCTGTACTGTTCCCGGTCATCACCATCATCATCATGGAGGTTTTTATCTCCAAAATGCGCAAGCTGAAAGGGGTTCGCAAGGTTATATTACTGGAAGAGGCCTGGAAAGCGATTGCCAAAGAGGGTATGGCGGAGTACATTAAATACCTCTTTAAAACGGTTAGAAAGCATTTCGGTGAAGCCATTGTCGTCACCCAGGAGGTCGAGGATATTATCAGTTCTCCTATTGTTAAGCAGGCGATCATCAATAATTCTGACTGTAAGATCATGCTTGACCAACGCAAGTATCAGAACAAGTTTGACAGCATACAGGAACTATTGGGACTTACCGAAAAGGAGAAAGCGCAGATCCTGTCCATGAACCGGGCAAACGATCCGAAGCGAAAATACAAAGAGGTGTTTATTTCGCTTGGCAGTCAGCTTTCTAAAGTTTACCGCACCGAAGTTTCAGGTGAAGAATATCTGTGTTATACCACCGAAGAAAGCGAAAAAATGAAAGTTCATGAATATGCCGCCAAATACGGGAGCATGCAAAAAGGCATCGCTGTTTTGGCGCAGGAGATTCGTGAACAGTCCAATCATTAACCATTAAAAATCAGCTTATGAAAAGAATAATGTTATTGGGTAGCATAGCTATCCTGTTATTAAATGCCTGCGGAAACAAGGTGCAGCACTTTATTGCCGGTACTTATGCCAGCCATGAAGTTGGCGAGTACAGTACCTCTGATGATACATTGATTATTCAGCATTACGGCGATGCGGACGGTTACCGGATTACCCGCAGGTCGGCCTACCAGGCTGTCCGTAATGGTAAACTGCAACCTGCAAAACAGCAGGTGCATGATTACAGGGGGCAATTTGATGCCAAAACCAATGTGCTGCTTATTGCCGCTAAAGGCAAACGTATCCGCTTTTACCCGGAGCAAAACAGCCTGCTGTTGAATGACCGGGAGTATCGTAAAATTTCACAACCTTAAAACCGGAGGCATTATGAAAGCAACATTCAACAAGGCAAAGGTCTATATGATTGTATTGCCCTTAAGCCTGGTTACTTTGCTGGTATCCTTCCCGGTCAAAGAAGTGAACGCGCAGATCGCCATTGTGGAGGTGATTAAAGCCGGTATCAAAAAGATCATCAAGGCCATAGACCTGAAAGTGCAGCGTTTGCAGAACAACACGATTTGGCTGCAAAACGCGCAAAAGGTACTGGAAAACCAGTTGTCAAAATTTAAGCTAAAGGAGATCGCCGATTGGTCCGACAAGCAAAAGGAACTGTACAGCAAATATTTTGATGAATTATGGCGCATCAAGGCAGTTATTGGCTATTACCATCGCATCAGGGAGATTACCGAAACGCAACTGGCTATTGTGTCTGAGTACAACCGGGCCAAAGGGCTGTTTGCCAAAGACAAGCATTTTACAGCGGCAGAATTATCGGGTATGGATAAAGTCTATAGCGGCATACTGGATGCCAGTCTGAAAAATTTGGATCAGTTGTTTATTGTAGTGAACTCCTTTAAAACCCAAATGAGTGATGCGGCAAGGCTGGAACTCATCAATAAGACAGGTGCAAAAATGGATCAGAATTACAATGACCTACGTTCTTTTAACCAGCAGCAAATCACATTGAGCTTGCAGCGTGCAAAGGAAAGTGGGGAACTAAATAACCTGAAAAAACTGTATGGTGTCGAGTAGAAAAGTGGCAGGAGCGGCAATTGGATTGTTGCTGCTCCTGCAAAGCCTGAGCAGCCCAGCGCAGACCTGGAGTGAATGGTGGAACCAGAAAAGTACCCAACGTAAATACCTGATTCAGCAAATCGCGGCTTTGCAAATTTACATTGGTTATGCCTGGAAAGGTTATGGTATTGCTAAAGACGGTTTACACACCATCAGCGATATAACCAACGGTGAATTTGGTTTGCACAAAACCTATTTCGCATCTCTTTCTGCTATAAATCCCGCTGTTAAGAATAACCCGCAAGTCAATGAAATCATCGCATTCCAACACACGGTTATTGACGCACTGGATAGCTGGAAGCCGGATGGATGGAATCCCGAAGAATGGGATTATCTGCGTACCGTACGTCAAAATATGCTGGCTGATTGCAGCCGGGATATGGACGAGTTGACCCGGTTGCTAAAAAACGGTGATCTGCAAATGACGGATGAAGAACGCTTAAAACAATTGGCGAAACTGTGGCGGGTGATGCAGGATAAAGCGGTGTTTGCCCAAACGTTCACCGGGCAGCTTATCCTATTCCAGCGGCAGCGCACAAAAGAAAACACGGACGTAAACCAAATTCAAAAGCTTTATGAAACATCTTAAAATGATGCTACTTACCCTCTGCCTTTGGTTTGGTGGGATGCAGTTCGCCAGCGCACAAGCAGATGAGATACAGCAATTGATCTTAAACGTTGAAAAACTGGCTCAGTTTAAAAGCATCCTTTCCGATATGAAGACCGGGTACAGCATTTTGACCAATGGCTATAACACGGTTCGGGATATTTCAAAAGGCAATTTTTCCTTACATGAAACCTTTCTTGACGGCCTGATGGCAGTAAGCCCGGCAGTGAAGAATTACCGGCGGGTAGTGGACATTATCAGTTGCCAGACCCGCATCTTGTCGGAATACAAATCAGCCTACAAAAGCTATCAGCACAGCGGTAACTTCAATACAGGGGAATTAGATTATATCAGCAGCGTATACAGCCAGCTCAACAAGCAATGCCTGCAAAACCTGGAAGACTTACTGATGGTGATTACTTCGGGAGAGCTGCGGATGAATGATGAGGAACGCATTCGTGCCATTGACCGCATTTATGGTGATTCCGAAGACAAACTGGTATTCCTGCGGCAATTCAATGACCGGGCGGCTTTGCTTTCCAGGCAACGGCTTAAAGAGCAAAACGAAGCCGCATCCATGCAGCAACTCTATCAATTGAACCCTTAGACAGCTATTATGAAACGTAAATATTTAAGCACCGCATTCCTTGCGGTTTTAGCCACGCTTTTACCCTTTATATCCTTTGCCCAAACCGGGATTGCGGGCGAAATGCAAAGCATGCACCTTGTCTTGGACAAGGTGTACAACGAAATGATACCGCTCTGTTCCCAGCTTATCGGCGTTGGCCGGGGTATCGCGGGATTTGCCGCTTTGTTCTATATTGCCTCGCGGGTATGGCGGCACATCGCCAATGCTGAGCCGGTAGACTTTTACCCCTTATTGCGGCCATTCGCTTTAGGGCTGGCTATCCTGTTATTCCCTACAGTCATCGCGGTAATGAATGGCGTTTTGCAGCCTACGGTTACCGCCACTTCTGCGATGGTCAAAAACTCCGACCAGGCTATAGCGGTACTGTTAAAACAAAAACAAGATGCTATTAAAAAGACCGATCAATACCAAATGTATGTTGGCGACGATGGCAACGGGAACAGCGATAAATATTATAAGTACACGCATCCCGAAGACCCAAATCGGGAGGATGAAGGTGTTTTAGACGGGGTATCCAACGGGATCAACTTCGCCATGGCAAAGGCCTCCTACAACTTCCGTAACTCTATCAAACAATGGATGAGTGAGGTTTTGCAGGTGTTATTTGCAGCCGCTTCACTTTGTATCAATACGATTCGCACATTTTACCTGATCATCCTGGCCATACTTGGCCCGCTCGTATTCGCCTTTGCGGTATTTGACGGGTTCCAGCATACGCTCACCGTATGGCTGGCGAGATATATCAATATCTTTTTATGGCTGCCCATCGCTAACATCTTTGGCAGCATCATCGGTAAAGTGCAGGAAAATATGTTGCGTTACGATATTTCCCAGGTCAATCAACAGGGCGATACCTTCTTTTCGGCGACCGATATGGCATATCTCGTGTTTTTAATTATTGGCATTGTAGGTTATTTCTCTGTACCCACCATCGCCAACTATATTGTTAACGCGGGTGGTGGCCACGGGATGCTCTCCAAAGTTAATTCGCTTGTTGTAGGAGGCGGCAGAATAACGATGCAAACAGCATCGCAGGGGAATGGCATGGCAACAGATGCGGTAAGTGATGCGGCAAGAAAAATGTCCGGTAGCTTTTCTTCTTCCGAGGGTAACGACTATTTCAAAGACAAATTATCCGGTAATTCTAAAACCCAATAATCATGTTCACACAATTAAAAAACATAGATACCGCTTTTAAGCATATCAAAACATTTAGTATCGTGATGATCCTGGCTAATGCGCTAACCATCGGTTTTTGCATATTTAAAAGCTTCGGCATCGTCAATGAAGCGCAAAACAGGGTACATATCCTATATAACGGAAAGGTGCTGGAAGCTATAGCATCCGACAGGAAAAGCAATTTACCCGTCGAATTGCGCGACCACATCAAGACCTTTCATCAATACTTCTTTAGCCTAAGTCCCGACGATAAGGCCATCAAGGCGAACGTAAGCAAAGCACTCTATCTGGCTGATGAATCCGCCAAGCGGCAGTACGATAACCTGCAAGAATCCGGTTATTACAATAACCTCATCTCTGCCAACATTGACCAGCAGATCGAAGTCGATAGCATCAAACTCGACATTGAAACTTTGCCATATCGTTTTACCTGTTTTGCCACCGAGAAGCTGGTGCGTTCCAGTAGCACCCTCTATCGCAAACTGGTCACCCAGGGCACTGTGAGGGATATCAAAATCCAAACGGATAATAACCCCCACGGCTTTTTGATACAAGGCTGGGAAGTACTGAGCAATACCAATGTTGACCCTAAAACCATCAATCATGCAGCAAATTAAAGCCTGGCTTAAAAAGCAGCAGCGGTTATTGGCAGATTACCTTAACCGAAAAACCGCCGGGCTATCCGGCAAAGCATGGCTTTGCCTGCTCATTCTTTTCACCTGTGGCGTGAGTGCCATTTGCATTCATTTAATCCTAACAGCGATCTTATGAAAAATATAGAAGCCTATATTAACCAGATCATCGAGGGCGATTGTCTGCAGGTGATGGAAGACCTGCCAGACAAGTCAATAGACTTTATCTTATGCGATCTCCCTTATGGGATGACGGCCAATCCCTGGGATAAGATCATCAACGTGCAAAAGTTATGGCAGCAATACCAGCGTATCATTAAGGAAAACGGGACTATCGCTTTAAGCGGGCAGGGTATATTTACCGCGCACCTGATACTAAGTAATCCGACCTGGTTCCGTTATAAAATGGTTTGGATCAAATCCAAAGCGCCCAACTTCCTTTCTGCCAACAAACAGCCCTTGCGCAAACACGAGGACATTTGTATCTTCTATAAAACCCAGCCTGTATATCATCCGCAAATGTGGATGGATAAGCCTTATGACAGGGGGATGCGCAAAACCAACGCATCTGGAAATTATGGTGCATTTAAGACAAGCCATTGTAAAAGTAACGGATCGCGATATCCTTATGATTTGCTCTTCTTTGAAGAAGAACACGACGATTGGTTTTACTTCAAGAGCGCGGAAACAGAGGGTAAGGTATGGCACCCGACACAAAAGCCGGTTGCATTAGGCCGCTATTTAATCAGAACCTATACAGATCCCGGCGATATTGTTTTAGATAACGCCTGCGGTAGCGGCAGCTTTCCTGTGGCAGCTATCCGCGAAAACCGCAAGTTTATCGGTATCGAACAAAATAAAGGCGCTTTCAGCCTTAAAACAAAACCAGTGGATTTTGTCCAGATCAGCCGGGAGCGCGTTAGGGCGGCACTCGACGATCAGCGATTATTTATTTAACCAAGTATTCATTTTTAAAACCAAAAATTATGGAAACACAACATTCAGCCGCTTTTTTAAAGCAGCGCAAATTTCTAATGGCATTGCCCCTGCTGATCCTGCCTTTTTTTACAATGACCTTTTGGGCCTTGGGTGGCGGCAAGGGATTGGATCAAAACGTACAGCCCGTAAACAAAGGATTGAACCTTTTACTGCCGGATGCTGATTTCAAGAATGAAAAACCGCAGAATAAAATGAGCCTGTACGATATGGCTGGTAAAGATTCAGCAAAACTTCAATCGGGATTTAACGATACGGCCAGGATAAACAGCAACCTGGTTGCGCCGAAATCCGACCCGCACGAAATAGCTATACAGGAAAAGTTAGCGCAGCTTAAAACAGAAATGAACCGGGAACCGGCCCAACTCCCTTATGGCAATCAAAAACCGGGTAACCAGCCCGATCCGGGTATGAGCAAAGATGTGGCAAAGCTGGAAGCCATGATGAAAACAATGCAGGCATCAGGAGGCAGCGATCCTGAAATGGCGCAACTTAATTCCATGATGGATAAAATCATGGCGATACAAAACCCCGGCCTGGTGAAACAGCAAAATCAGAAAATACCGGATGTTAAGGATACGCTATTTAAAGCGATACCGGCAGTCATAGACGGTAATCAAAAAGTAGTAGAGGGTTCGGTAGTAACCTTACGGTTGCTGGATACTATTACCATTAACGGGCAGATTATACCAAAAGGGCATCAAATTTTCGGCCTTGCTGAAATCAGCAACCAGCGGCTAAACCTTGAAATCAAAAATATCAGGATCGGTACCGCTATCGTACCCGTTAACCTAACCGTATTTGACCAGCGGGATGCAATGGTAGGCATCAACGCACCCGAAGCTATAATCTCCGGCGCGGTAAGCGGTGGCGCAGACAATGCCTTGCAAAGTATGCAGTTCCTGAGCATGGATCAAAGCCTGGCTACACAAGCAGCCGGGGCAGGAATTAGCGCCGCAAAAGGGCTGTTCAGCAAAAAAGTCAAGACCATAAAAGTCAAATTAAAAGACAAGTACCCCTTACTCTTACGGGACAATACCCGCAAAACCAATTCATTCACCCATTAAATACAACAATCATGAACGAGAACAATTTAGCGTACAACAAAAACCTGTTGGAGAAATTAGGTTTTGGTAAAGCTCTGCACGATCCGCTGGAAAAGTTTGTTATTCAGCAACAGCCAGAGATCAAACTGACCCATGAGGCCAGCCATTTTAAAGATAATGTCGAATACACCCTGCATTTCCGCAAGTCAGATACTACGGATATGTATTTCTTTAACCGCTACGAAGCGGCCCTGAAAACCAGTAACGAAGCTTACGACAAAACGCAGTCTTTCCAGATACGTAATGGTAACAACATCACCGCCCAGGAATCATTTAACCTGATTTCCGGCAGGGCGGTTCATAAGGAAATGTTTACCGGCAACGGCGACCGTTATGAAGCCTGGCTAAAACTTGACTTCTCTAAAAAGGATAAATACAATAACTATGAAGTCAGCCAATTTCACCAAAACTTCGGTTACGACCTGGATAAAGCCGTCAATAAGTTTCCCATCAAAGAATTGAACGACCTGGAAAAAAAAGAGCAGCTCATGTCTTCTTTAAAAAGGGGAAACCTGCAACAAGTTACCATTGAGCGGGAGGGTAAAGACGTAAAAATGTACGTGGAGGCCAACCCCCGTTTCCGAACGCTCAATGTTAAAGACGAGTTGGGAAACACCGTAATGCGGGAAAAGGTTCAAAAGAAAGACCAAACCCAAACAGAGAAACTGGACAAAGCCCTGTCCAAAGACAAAACCCAATCCCAAAAAGCAGGAAAAAGCAAAGGCTTGTCAGTATAATCAACAAACAATACCTTTGGCCCTCATTTTAAGCTGAAGGACATTTATTTATCTTAAAACAAACATTAAAATCATGGAAAAATTCGCAAAAGTAAAAGAGTTAGTAGCTGCCATCGAAGCAGACGTAGAGAAGTTTTATAACGCTGGAAATGCAGCAGCTGGTACCCGTGTACGCAAAGGCATGCAAGACCTAAAGGTGCTGGCACAGGAAATCCGCACCGAAGTAACAGAGCAAAAAAACAACGCAAAATAATTAAGCAATAACTGCTTTTGGGAAAAGGCTGCCGGGATTCCGGCAGCCTTTTATTTTATTATGAGATTGCAATGATGTGATTTAAACAGCATGATCTACAGGAATACCGACCTTTGCAGTCCAATTATATAAATATGAACAGTACTGATATCCAAAAAACTCTTTCGAACCCTACTGAGGTGTTTCACTCAACAGATAGCGATGGAAAAACCATTGTTGTATTAGCTTATCCGGCAGAGCACGAAGCCGAACTGCTTACCGTAGCTAAAGAATTAAAAACCGTTTTACAGTCGGGCAATAATTACATCGAGATAAATAAAACTAAAGATGGTAAAAGATGCGATTTAATGGTTTCCTCGCCTAAATTGAGCAATCCACTCTTTTTTGGTGACTTACAGTGTACAGAAAGCACTTATGATGAATTGTTGCTACAAAAAAATCATGATGAACAGGTTTCCCTTGCATTTTATATTTATCAAAAGCAAGTCTTAAAAACGCAAGAGGAAATTGACGAAGCTAAGGCGCAGGATGATTACGACGAGTTTGCTGTTATACAGATAGATGAACCAACCTATACTTCGGTGACGATACCAGTAGAAGGCGCATTTGCTGTTAAGTCCGATGACAGTTTAGGAGAAACGGCAAGTTTTTATGACGAAGATCCCAATGTCGCGCTTGCTGTAGCAGCACAAATCAGGAAGCAAGAAGAAGAAAGCAAAGAAGATTAGAAATCGGTAATTGAAAGCCTTCAAAATTACCGAAACAATGAGTTAGCCCAATAAAGTCGGGCGAAGCAAAGCCCGGCTTTAAAATTCGTTATTAAAGGTTAGGTAACCATTATTCAAAATCTTTCAAGCCGATATTTTCAGGTGTTTTTTCGATAAGTGTTGCGCCGGTTTTGTCGCAAAAATCATAGCTTGATTTTTGCGGGAACGGGTCAACTACAAATATTTTACCTTTAAAATTTTGTAAAATAATATTGTTTATCTCTCTATCAGCGCAACCATAGCCAATTAAAATTAGCTTCTCTGATGCTTGAAGAGTGGATTCAAAAGTCTTAAAAATTGATTCATAATAAACCGGACCGCTATATCGCAAAATTTTAGACGTTGTTCCAGACAAGAAATCCGGGAAATAATTGATGAAGTCATTGATGTATTTTAGCGTTCCATCTTCGCCCACAATCTCCTTATAAAAATCCGTAATACCGATCCCTGGCTTTGTTTTAATGTAGCCATCAATCTGACCTCCGTTCATTAAGTGGAATGGGTATTGATCGAGGCTGCCGTGAAGTTTATAAAGGCGAAAGTTCCTGTCATGTTCACCTGTATAATAGGATAGCCGTACCTTTGCATTGCTTTCGAGTTCACCATAGTACGGCGAGCCTAATTCGCTAAAGCCATCGGATAATTCACCATGAATCGCATCGGTATGATTAAGGGATTCAAAAAAAAGGTCATGGTTGAGGGTGTTGATATGAACAATTTGCTCCTTGCCCCAAGTTTGTAAACAACCCAGGAAACCATTGTATCCTTCGTAATACCCCATGTGATGTATGTTTTTATAAAAACGTGTTCCATCTCTATCAACAAGGAAACCTGATATAATTTGATTGAATATACTATTGTGCTTGCTGATAAGATTGATGTTGTCATCTTCTATATTGTGATCTTTTCTGAACGTATTACATAGCTCAATAAATCCCGCATCGGGCTCCTTGTTTATATTCGTGTAATAATCAAAAAACTGCTCGTAATTAAATTGCTGATTTGCGGCATAAAAAGCAATCAGCTTAAGGGTGAATAGTTTAAAGATGTTATTTTGGTCATAACCAAAAATATCTTCTTGTCCATCTTTAAGCCAGCAAACTGAACCCTGGGGTGCCACGGTAAAGTCAGATGCCTTTAGCGAGGTTATTTTATTGTTCAATTGGTTAGCGGTAGGATAACCTTTATTGACGGAAAATCCTGCTCCTAACAGGAATGATATTTGACTCATGGTGAATAGTTTAGTCTGCTGGTTACTACTGATGATATATTTCTTTATCAGCCTACTACATAAATGCCTTTCCAGTTTGCCGGGAAGTTGTTTTGTTTCCAAACCTCTTCAAACTTCTGCGCACCCCAAATATCCGGCTTTACATAGAAAACAGCATAGAATAATTTGTATTCCTGATGATTCGAATAATTCTGCACATCTCCTAATATGCCTTCAATTGTGGCCTTTAATTTTGCCTCTGTTTTTGCATACTTATATTCTATCGCGCAATTTAATGCCGGAATAAGTACATCGGGTTTATACTCTCCGGCGATCTTAACAAATGGAGAATCCAGTTTAGCAGAACCCGGATAGACGGCCTTGCAAACGTCAGCAACCGCCTTGTAAACATCCGTTTCATTTTTTGGTGTGATTTTGCGATGATGAATGATAACTGCCGTATTTCGTAAAATTGTTTCAAGGTAGCTGATACCGGTGCGCTGCATTAAATGTGACAGGTCATTTGCTCCAAAAGTTTCGTAAGCACTTAGAAAAGCCCAGGCTTCATGAAGGAAAGTATTTTGCGGGCCTGCCGCTGAACGATTTTCGTATTCTTCCATTATTCGCTGGCTGTCTAATAATGGTTTAAGTACAGTTGTTATTTCGGCTAAATATAAGAGTTGGCCTTTTTCTTCAACATAGCTAAGGATCAGTTTGAAAACCGTTCCGGCATATTCTCTAAAGCTTTCGGCATATTCCCATGTTGTAATATCATAGTCAGCATCTTCTTCCGTATTAGAACCTTCGTCGCGAAAATCTGCAATCATGTTCCTACGCTGGACAGTAGCATATATAGAACTCATCTCGTAAAGCAGCTTCTTGATTTTTTCGGCCAGGTATATATTTTCACTCATTAGGTTGGTCTATAATTCCTAAATGTCAATAAAAAAAATGATTTGATACTATTGATATCAAAATGATCAATTATCATAAAATTTCTAAAACTTTTTCTTATGTTTGATACTATTAATACCAATTTAATTTGATATTAATAGTATCAACAGCATGGCATATTGGGGCGACAATGTAAAGTTTTTACGTAAGCACAGGGGACTGAGCCAGGATGCTATGGCCAAAAAATTAAACATTAGCCGGTCCAAGCTAAATGCACACGAAAACGGTCATACACTTAACCCCCCGGTAGAAGATCTATTGATGATGTCGCAATATTTTAATATCAGTATAGACCATCTTTTGAAAATGAACATTTGTGATGTAGGTAGCGAACGTCTGGATAAGCTTATTGGTGGCAGCGAAACCTACATTCAGGGGGAACAACTAAGGGTGCTTGCTATAACAGTTGATGCCGAGAACAAGGAAAATGTAGAATATGTACCTATAAAGGCAAAAGCGGGTTACAGAACTGGTTATGGTGACCCTGACTATATCGCTGCACTACCAAAATACAGCTTCCCGGATTTAACTAAAGGGAAAACTTACCGGATGTTTCCAACGGTAGGCGATTCTATGTTGCCTATTCCTGAAGGCAGCGATATTTTAACTTCTTATGTTCAGGATTGGACTAAGCTTAGATCGGATACTACTTGTATTGTGATTTTTAAGAGCGGTAATGACTTTGTTTTCAAAAATGTAACTGTACAGAAAGACGGCAATGTGTTACTAAAATCAACAAATGAATTATATGAACCTTACACCGTTAACGTTTCAGGTATTTTAGAAATCTGGCAATTTGAACGATACATCAGTAAGGAAGTGCCGCAGGGGCCAACCGAATTAACTGAACTAAAAACAATGTTATTAGATATGAAAAAGCAATTGAAACTAAAGTAATAATAAGGGGCGAGCGGGTAGGGTTAAGTCTAATATGTTAATAATTAATGATTACGTTTGCGGCAATTTTTGATACATTTATAAGTATCGACAGCTTCAAACTTCACTTTTGTAAGTTATATTAAATGCTAAATAGTAGTTTTCACAGTTTTCTCAGAAACTTAAGCTATACGGAGGATGATCTCTCAGTAGGGTTTGCTGACGAAAAAACATTTGAATACGAAGTAGATGCTGCGGCAAAATTGTCTGTAAAATATATCCTGACACCGACTAATGAGGATATATTTCAAGCACATAGATTATTGTGGAACAAGAATAGTGATAACGTTTTCGTTGCTGTATCACAACAACGTTCTCATATTATTAATGTTAAGGAAAAGCCGGATGCCAATCGTCCTTTAAAAAATTCGATCTGCTTAAAAACATTTGATTACGGAGTTAACTCAATAGGTTTTGAACACGTAAAGCCGTCTGAAATATCCAAGCAATATATTGATTCGGCTTTTTTCTTTGATTTCGTCAGCAAAAACCAGAGAAAAGGCCAGGAAGTCGATAAAGACCTGTTGCTTAATCTTTTAACGTTAAAGAATGATTTGCTCAGTAACGGGGATGAAGAGGTTATCCACTTGCTGATATTACGGTGCATATTCATTAAATATTTGGAAGATCGGGGGATTTTCGAAAATGAATACCTATTATCGATACTTAAATCCAATGAACCGGCGAATCTTGTTGCGGCATTTGATGAAATACGTAAGATAAACGGGGACGTATTCAAATACGACGATTTTAATCTATCGGATATACGACCCGAATATCTAAGGCAACTGGCCCTGTTCTTTGAATCAGACTATAGAAGCGGGCAAATGTTTTTATTTCCCTATCAATTCGACCAGATACCGATCCAATTAATTAGCCATGTCTACGAAGCTTTCCTAAAAGAAGATAGTAAAAAAAGAAAAGGGATATATTATACCCCCCCATTCCTGGTTAACTTTATGCTTTCTCAGGTTTTTACAGCAGATAAAAACGAAATACAAAAATCAAAATGTCTTGACCCAGCAGTCGGGTCGGGCGCGTTCTTGGTGGAATGTTTTTCTGTAATACAACGTTCTTATGGGCGAAAACTGACTTTTGATGAAAAGAAGGACATTTTAGAACAGCAATTATTCGGGATAGATATAGATCGCAAGGCGTTGCAAATTGCTGCTTTCAGTCTTTATCTGGCACTTTTAGAAACAGAAGACCCGGAGTTTATTAAACATGAAATCAAGCATGCGCATCCGATACTACCTAGCCTGATTGGCAAAACCCTTATCAATGCAAATGCAATTACAGATGATATTTTCCCAGGTCAGACCTTCGAATACATTGTATCTAATCCACCCTGGGGGTCTGTACCCAAGGACGACGATTTAATAGATGAAATCGAAAAAGCGGAAACTAATAAAGAACGCCTGGCTATAGCTAATAAGGGTAAGGGCTTTCCTGAATATTGTAATGTTTCCGACTTCGAACGTTCACAGGCGTTTTTGATGCGTTTCGCGAGATGGACAAATGCAAAGTCGAAAATTGTGGCTGTAGTTAAAAACTCTATATTCCTAAATGACAATGCTTTAGGGTTTAGAAAAGACTTATTAAATAAATATCAGCTTGAAAAGTTTTTTGAGCTATCGCATTATAATAAGATTTTATTTAAAAAGAGGGCAATAGGCGAGGTGAATGGCCAAAAAATTGAATTAGGAGCGAGCGAACCTTGCGCCGTTTTAGTTCTTAGCGCATTTACAGACACCGAAAGGGGCTTGCTATATGTATCACCCAAGTTATCCGATTTCGCAGAAAAGTTCGAGATCATTCAATTCTCAAGCAATGATATCTTTAATTTGGTTCAGGCCGATCTGTTAAACCGTGATAACTACTGGAAGGTGTTGGTAAATGGAGATAACGAAGTCTTTGATATTATAAATAATAAACTACTTCCTTTTAAAGAAATTACAATTGAGGCCCATTCAGGTTTTCAACCACAGAAGGATATGGAAAGCTTGGGAGAGATCGTCCTTAAAAAAATAATCGAGCCAGGGCAGTTTTCCCAATTTGAACCTATTGAAGATCTTATCTTAGATGATTTCAATTGGAATCAAAAATTAAGAAGAGATGGTGTAAAGGGAATATTTTCAGGAGCCAGAATTTTGGTACCTACACGACCGCTTAAATCAGATTGTTTTTTGTTTAGAGGCATATTCGTAGAGAAAGAGGTAATTCACAAGCATAACATACTTTCGATTAGGTTTAAGGATAACGGACAGGAAATAGATGATTATTTAGCTTATTTGGCAATTTTTAACTCACAGCTAATTGGGTTTATTTTTTATCACTTATCGATACAGTGGGGAAAAGGAGATGGAAAACGCGACACTTTGCGGAACGTAGATATTGAACAATTGCCTATAAAGAAGCTGAGTGACCAAGTAATAAAAACAGCTTTACACAATCTCGTAGTCGAAATACAAAAGCTTAAATCGGTTGACGCGGACTACGGGTATTTACTTACCGAAATGAACGACATTGTATTCGAGCATTACGGTTTGTTAGATTATGAGAAAGAAGTTATCAAGGAGTTTTATCAGATAAATGTAGACCGTGAAGAAAAAAGCAACAGCTTGGTAAAACCCCACGACATATCCCAATATTTTGAAGCCTTTAAAGCCACATTTTCATTGATTTTATCGCAGCAAAATACACTTACCGCTACTTGTGACATTTCTTTAAATATGGGGGCAATAATATGTATTTCTATAGTAGAAAAAAGCCAAGAGGTGTCCTTCTCTTCTAATACCAATAAACACATTTTAAATTTTGTTAAAAACGGTCAACTCAAAAAAGCTGAAGCGTTAAAAATTTTGGAAGAAAATAAGATCAAGCTTTATGAGGAAGATAAATTTTATATCATCAAGAGTAACCAGTTTAAAGATTGGACAGTTAGGCAAGCCATAAAAGATGCCAGGGAAGAGATTGAAAATTTTATAAAGCATTTAGCCAACTAATCAATGTCTTCACCTGCCGATTTTGTAAATGCCAATCTAAAAGCACTTGGCTATTCGTCCAAAAGGGATCTGATAGAGAATTTATATTTGGGTTCATTAATCGAAAGCTATGGGCGTATAGCGCACACGATAGCTAATGAAAATGATATCCGGGATCGTTTTATGGCCGACCTTTATAAAACGCCATCAAAATTAAGTGGTTGGCTTCAAAATAAGGTGATGTACCTGGATTGGGAAAACTGGAAATTTACACCGGAATTGAAGTTAGTACGTGCAGATATTTCTTTTAAGATTACCGGGTGTGAATTTATTATCGAATGTAAGCGGTTAAAATCACCCGACCACCTTTATTTTGACGAAGGCCTAAACAGGTTCATAACCCACCATTATAGTAAGGGTGATGAGTACGCTGGTATGATCGGATTTATTATTAATGATAAAGATGACCATATCCTAAGTGGATTAAGCAGCAAGGTTAAAAATTATAACTATGTTACTACAGACTTTACCGCGTCAACCTTTGATGCGATTAAAAGCAGTTTTTTAAGTTCGCATACACGTACAGATTTGTCCGTGATAAATGTTTACCACATGCTTTTTTCATTTGCCGCAATGGCGGAACCTGAATCTTAAGGGGATGGCTGAACAAATAAATCACAGGGTGGTAGCAATTGGACATAATCTGGCTTACCTCAAATTGATGGCAGCCCTCGCTAAAGGGATCAACTATAAGGATACCAACGAGATGGTTATCAAAACGCAGCAGTTTTTAGACACAGCACCTCTTGCAGAAGTCGCTGAAAATATTGCCAGTATCGAGTTAATTGTTAGTCAGATGATTGAACCGATAAAAAAGAAATATCCACCCAAGGTTTCCATCGAAAATATTGCCACCCTTTTTAATAAAGCCTTCCTGGAAAATGAATTGTTATTTGAAACGGGGTTTACTATAGGCTTTCTTGACAATTTGATGGATTTAGCGGCATTTAATTGGTATCCTGATATGCCTTATCAATATCGTATTGCAATAGGAGTTCATAAAGGCAATGGTGGTATTGAAGAAGATTTTTTACTTAAAGATGCATTTGTGTTCTATGCCAAAGCACAGCGCGCATACAGTCAATTGTTACGCCATTTTGACAACCTTAGCAAACAAGGAATCAATACCAGCCATGTCGATTACAATGCGGCCTATAAAGGATTGGTCGATCTAAAATATGAAGTTGCTACTTATTGTCGCCTGACCGTTATTTCTTTCTTTTCATTTATTGAATCTTTCGTAAATAGCATCGGGCATAACTACATGTTGCGATTTAGGGCAAACTTAACAGAAAAAGAGGTGCTGACGCTTAGAGGGATGCACAAGGATAAAGCCGGTGCCTACCTAAGCCTTAAACAAAAGATAGAAAAGATCCACCAAATCATCAGGCCGGATAAGCAGCAGGTCATTAACCTCGCCGACCCGTTACAGCATAAGGAACCATTTAAAACTTTCTTTGCCTATTATGAAGCACTGCGAAATGCCTCTGTCCATTTTTCTCCCGAAAAGGAAAAAATCTGGCTCGGCCCGGACGAATGGATATCCAAAGCCAACGATTTTTGCGAATTGACTCTAGAAGTAGGCCTTGAAATTTGGGTCGCCTGTTATCCCAACTCAACCGGGCCGGTGTATTTAGGAAAATTAAATAAAGACACCCATTTAAAAATAGCGGAGAAACGACTGGCTAACATTGATCTTTTGCAATAAGTACTTGTTTCTCAATTATAAGCATAGCAAAGGTTTGCTGAAAGATTAAGTATCTAAGAAATCCCACTCATCACCCAATACCCACCGTAAAGCCGAAAGCTTACCATGTAGCATACCTAATTCAAAATCGTCCCAAGGTCCGAGGTTCTTTTTACCATACTTCTTTTCCACTCTTTTTGCACCTTTCAGCGCCCCTTCAGTAACTTGTTTTTTGATTTCTAAGGTTTTGTTTTTAATCCCGGGCGTTGCATTTACCTCATTGGTAATGCGATAAACGCGCATTTTATAGCGATGATACCAAATGATGTCAAAAAGCTTATTCTCCTCCGCTAAGATTTCAGAAAACTCCCGCACAGGCTCTTCCCAATCCTCCTGATCGATCATCAATTCAGACACAAGTTCAGGACTTACTTTTCTGAGCGATTCAGCCAGGTTGATAAAGTAGGTTGACGAAACAGGGTTAAAATAAAGTGCAAAATCGGGATGTGGTTCTTTTTGATTGCCATTTAGCTGGCTAAAATCAGATGTATTATGTGTAACGAATGCGCACTGACTCTCTGACTTGTTTTCATTCACGAATGCCCCGTAAGTTTCCATCAGGATGGCATCGTTAAAACTATTTTTATTCCTGTGGAATGGCGCACGCTTGTCAACCGCCCTTTCTAAAGCTTTCAGCTTTATACTTTCTGTAGCTGGCAAAACGGTCGCTTTTTTAAACAGTCCTTCTATATTATCAATGATGTTAAGTGAAGTATGTCCGAGATTTGGGATCTTATAATTTACATCATCTAACTGACCCAGAACCAATTTTTTTGTTTCATTTGCACCAAGCTTTTCCACCATTACCTTGACGCGCTTAATTACACTGGAAAGGCTCTGGTTGCTTTCTTTAATAATACGCTCTTTGTTATTATTGAACTCAGTTATTACAGTTTCCGGAAGAAGTAATATAACTTCTTCCATATCTATCAGTTCATCTATTACCCTTAAAGTTTTCTGTTGTTCGGGGTCTTTAGCTATGTCCAGCCAAACACAAGTGTCAATTAATAAGTTAAGCATTGTTGAAGTTTACAACGTAAATATAGTGGCTTTGGAAGTTGAAAGCTAATTGGCCGTTTCCCGGCTACCGCCGGGACCGGGCTATCCGCTGTATCTGCTGTGCAGGATGTCGCTACTATCCCGTAACGGGGGGTAGGAATAGAGTAATGTGGCCATGTGCACCATGCCGGTTCATCCATTCCATTCCGCTAAAGCTGCATTCATTACTTCACCAGCCTGGTGCACCGCGCAGCAAGCGCATGGCTTGCGGATACCCACGCACGCCCCGAAATGCCACAGTACGCTACGCTTAACCCGGGCATTTCCGCGCTTACCGCCAGCCATGCCCTTGCTCTGCCCCATGCTGGTACCGGGTCAGGCTGGAAATGGCAAACCTTCGCCCTTCGGGTGCTCGTTTCGAATTTCTTCGAAAAGGCAGTTTGCCATTTCCAGCCTGCTATATCAACTAAGCCTTTTGTAATGTGGCATCACAGCGGAGCGCCTGGTAAATGTGGTATCACAAATAATCACAAAAGATAATCGACTAAGGTAGATTTGACATATCAAATGGGATCAGTTAGGAACAACCAATTGCACTGTAAATTTTTTCGGTTGTTTAGGGTGTGATGCTACAATGACCTTTTCAAATTTGACTTTTAACTTAGCGCCTTATGCGTAACTTTGCGGTAGTTATTTTGGATAACAGTAGTTCTTGCATTTATATCAACTTTAATTTTTAGTTACCCATTCCCAACTTTTTTTCAGTTAGCTATGGGCATAATTAGTGTAAACGGTTTTGTAAAACAATTAAATTTAAATGATATGAAAAACAACATAATAAGGTGGATTGGGGTAGTTACGGGGATGCTTTCAAAAAAGTTAATCTGTTGAGAAGGTGCAGGAATGAAAATATCATAACACCCCAGGGGTTCGAATCCTCTCATCTCCACAAAAAAAGCCAGTGTAAAAACTGGCTTTTTTAGTTTTAATAAGTTATTTTAATTCATCCAAAGTAGGATGCAAATTATCGTCTAAACCCGCTGCATTGTACAAATCAGCCATAAAAGAGTTCGAGTTTTGTAGTCTAGGGACCACATACGCTTAATTCAAAAACAATCAAAAGCCTGTAAAACAAATATTTACAGGCTTTTTGATTTTGGTAAAATGGCCATTTTATGCATCTTTTTTCACTGTTCTGGTGAGTTTTAGAGCCGTTTTTGGTCAATTACCGATTTACTCACCAAAAGTGTTATAATTAACTGATTTTCAATGCGTTCAAAATTTGAACATCTTGATTTTCGGGCCCTGTAAATGTAGGTTTGTAAAACGGTAATTGAACAAAAACAGGTGGGTTAATGAAGACTATGATTTCAACCCGCTTTTTTACCTAAATAAGGTAAATTTCTATGAATCAGGAAATTGTCTGAAAATAGCAACTCGCCGTCTTTGCGATAAGTACCTATTAATCCACCGAGTACCGGCCCGTAATAAACGCCATAAATAAGGAGCGTCGTAAAATAAAATGACGCCAACCGCGGCGGGATTTGCAGTTTAAAATAACCGGTAGTTATGAGAACTGAGAGCGTTATCGCAGCCGTGCATAAACCAATTTTGAAAACAGCACCTCTTTTTGTCCAAAGGTCCAATGTTATTGTCGTCATAAAGCGTTCGTCATAGCCTAAGCATTTTAAAAACTATTGTCGGCGATCTTTGATCTATCATATTCAAAATTTGAACAGAAAGGCATTCCTTTGGTAATTGGCAGTCCTCTACGTCCCGCCCAGTTATAATAGCTTAACTATTTAATGTCAAATATAACCATTGTAAATAACTGACGAACTCATAATGTGAAGATCATCTCCTGCCATTGATGGACGGTGAGACTGCTTTTACCAGGTGTTTTTTGGCTAATAAATCCGTTAAAATACGGTAGATTAAGGTGTTATGTCATGATAATTTTGATCTGTAATTAAAATCAAATATCATGGAAAAAACCTACAACATCGGAAACAATGCTTCCGTCATCAGCCTGAGTGCTGACATCGACACCATCGGACTGGCTGCTAGCCGCGCAACAATTTTTAAAGACGGCAGCGCTACAGCTGTTGCTCATTCCGCAGACGCCACTGGTGATATTGCAACCCAGAATATCGGCAGTGGGGCTTCATTGAAAGGCAGCAGGCTCCAGGTTTTTACAAAAATTGCACTGACCGGATCTGATGCTGATCAAAGGGCGGCAGAAGCTGACCAATTGAGCGGTACTTACACGCTTGACGGTGGAAGTGCGGGCCTGCAAACTTATTCCCATTCGACTAAGGATTATATTGATCCCAACGTTTTTTTGCAATTTTTAGTCGATCTGGTATGAAAAAGTATATCATTTTCATACTGTTAGCGGCAACCGGGAGAGTTGCCGCACAAACCGCTATACCAGTAACATTAAAAGACCTGGCTGTTCCCACATCGCCCGCCTTTATAATAACGGACATCACACCCTCGCTTGTTCAGAATCCGGCAACTCCAAAAGCTTTTGTTTTAGGTGTAGCGCAATCTTATCAACAGTCGAGCACGGGGTTCCCAGATAATTATTCGGCAGAATTCACTCCATATTGGTGGCTCAAAGTACATAGCCGTAGCATCTACAATGCTCAGGGCATGTATAGGACTAAACGTGATTCCACCAAATGGGCGGAAAACCCGTTGGCAGGCTTGAGATATACAAGTATTTCCACAGCTTTTGTGAATAAGGATCTGATCCCGGATACATCTAAGACGAGCCAAAAAGTGTTTGCGGTGGGAGTTCATGCAACTTTATTAAAAATTCATAGGAAGGGCTATGCTCAACAGTTGGGCGGTTTAATAGCAAGTTGGCATAAAGCTGCGCAAAAGGAACTCGACAATAGTGAAAAGTTGTTGGATACACTGCAAAAAATAGGAAGTGATCCAAAGGACGCAAAAAAAAGAGATTCGCTTATAAAAAAGTATTCGCAAAAAAATACGCCAGATATATTAGACAGCATCAATAATTTTATAGAAAGAAAGCCGCTTTTCAACCTCGATATTGCCGGAGCTTATTCTGCTTATGGTGTAACTGACCAAGAGGCAAAAACTGGCCGCGCAGGAGGGTGGGCAACGTTTTCCTCCTATGTTCCTTTCTCAACAAGAGTCGATAATAAAAATTATTTTGAGATCAGCGCTTCAGCAAGATACTTGTCAGATCATTTTCAAAAAAACAACCAGGGTCAAATTGTACATGCCAACAACACAGACGTTGGAGGTAAAGCAGGTTTTACATTCGGCCAGTTATCATTAGGGGTAGAGTCGCTTTACCGGCACACCAAAGGGATCGGTGGCGGCTCTGTACGGACCGTTGGAGTGATTAATGTTAAGCTTGCTGAAAACCTTTATATCAACGGCACTTTCGGGAAGGACTTTGCCGGGCCCAATAAACTGGTCTCTGTTTTTGGGATTAACTGGGGGTTCGGTAAGGAAAGAGTTGAATTATAATCTTACATAAACCTTAAACAATACAGCTATGAGATTTACATGTAAAGAAGCCGGTTGCTCCGGACATGTTACTTATATCCCACGGGAGATTGATTTGGGTATTGCTTTTAACGCAGTGCTCGGCGACGGTATAAAAGAGGAAATGAAACGCGCGCGTTTTGAAAGGGCAGTAAGCGACATTTTGGACAATGAGAATGATTTTAATGAAACAAAAGCGATTTTTTTAAACTGCGATAACTCTCCCTCGCACACCCATAGTTATCAGATTCCTACCAAATAATTAAAAAATTTAAATAGATGGATATAGTAAATGATGAATATTGGCTCGGCTATGCGAAGAAGGCAGTAGACGAATCAGGCACAAAGCTCATAGAGGCAGCCTCGAAAATAAACACGTTGACCGCCACCTTTTGGGGTATGTATACCGTAGCGTTTACAATCGGGGTCACGCTAAAAAAGCTGGATGAACCCTGGTATATTATGGTGCTTTTGGTTATGCCTATCCCTTCGCTAATCCTGGCTTATATATTTGCGCTTTGGGTGCAGATGCCGAGGTTCGGCTCTACCGGCGTCGATCCCAGGATACCTTTGGATATCGAGGCCTTTTATAATATGAACATAAGATTCAAAAAAAAGCGGCTATGGTGGTCGATGATCGTAACCTTTATATCTGGGATCATGCTTGCCACTGCACTCACACTGGCAAATTTTACTCACGATAAAGTTTCTCCTGACAAAACCATAGCCATCACTCAGCTGGAAAGCCGTAATGAAATACTATTAGTAGGTGATATCCCGGATAAGACTATTGTTTCCATTAAACTGGAAAGATTAGACAGCAACAAGGTAGTAAGTATCCTTTCACAAAACAGTATGGTGTATAAGAACAACAGGTTTGAATGCACGCTGGCCAGCCCGGTAGCGGATGGAAAGTATCAGGTGTCAGCAATGTGGGAAGAAGGAACTAATCCTATAACCCGGCATATGGTAATAAAAGAAATAAAAGTATCGAAACCGGAAAAAACGGGCAAATGAACAATGACAAAACTGGAAACGGCCGCATTAACGGCCGTTTTTTTATCAAATATGCTGAAAGAAATTATTTTCAAAAAGCCTATAGCTATTAAATGAAATCGCTATCTAATTGGCTGGCTCCGCTCCTGCCACCATATTTTGCCTATCCGGATTTGGCAAAATGCCTCTTCTAATGAATATTCCGCTTAATAATATTTTATTCCTGCCCTCATTTAGTATTTTATCAGCCATGATGATCGCTTTCGCTGCATCGCTGAATATCGCCGTGCGGTTAATATAAATGTGATGTAATATAATTAGTCTGTCGGCATTTAAACGCCCGATACCTTGGCGGATCTCCCAAAGACATGCAGACCATATCTCCCCATCTTTATAGCTGTTCCCGCCCCTGTCCCGGTATACTTTATTGCTGTTCAAAACTCGCATACTAGGCGGCTCTGAGCCACTGAAGGCAACACTCAACCAGTTAGCAAAGGTGGGTTTCATATTTGCAGGCTTTTTGTCGGAAAAAAAACTCGCGGCAAAATAATCGCTAAAACCTTCTCCCATTGCCTTCCCTTCATCTGTACGTCCAAATGCAGGCACAAAGAAATCCTGGATGGCATGGCCATATTCGTGCAGGATCATTTCAGCATCTTCGGCATCATCAATAGAGCCTGTTACGTAAGTAATCTCCTTCAATTTCGGACTATAATGAGATGTGCCACCATTAGGCCCGTCGACATTAACAGTAATCGCCTCCGAGGATAATACGTTTGTAATGCCAATGCTTTGAATATACCGCTGCGCACGATCTATATGGAAATAAGCCATTACTTCGGTAAAACCCTGGGTTCGCCGTTTGAAATTGAACAATAAGTCGGGACTTGTAACCCTTTTTTCAACAGGCGTGCCACTTGTAGTTACATATTTGCCAGTAAGCATTCCCGTGCCATCCAGGTCCGGAAGCACAACAATTGTGTAAGCATTGTCGGGAATTAATGAATGCTCATTTAAACTCGTATCATTCAGTACAACAACCGGATTGGGGTCAAACACCTGTCCTTTACCGTCCAGGTACTTTGTAATGATGTCTTTGTCCAGCACCTCGCCTGAAAAGGTATTGATATATAATTTCCATTCGGCAAACGGGTTTGATAAGCCAATCAATACTTTCCATGCAAGGACTGGTATACCATTCAACTGAAAGTAAACTTCTTCTTTTTCAAAATATTTGACCGGAGTTTCGTCAGGTAAGCCTAACAGGTTAAGTGTCAGCCGCTCGGTTATCTCGTCTTTGTTGTATTGGTGGGAGGTGCCATTTTTCTGCTTCAGGTCGTTAGCCTCCGCTATCCTGTTGGCGATGGCTAATTTTTCTTCCGGCACAAGCTCGTTAGATACCTGGTAAACATTCCCGTTTTCATCAACATCTATACGCAGCCAGGCCCCGGTTACAGGTAAATTGCGGAACTGCTGCTGATAAAGCGCGTGAGTCCCCAGGTTAGTTGTTCTCGTCGGCTCTTCTTTAAGTGCTGAAAGGTCGTTATCGATTTTCAGGTCGCCCGCTATTGCTGAAAGTAACTGTTGTGCAGCGGTCTTATCGCTGGCAGAGTCGGGGTTGAACTCAATGTCGAATATCCGTTTAGGGGTGTCCCTTACAGGATCAATTTCAATTTTGGCGGTTACATTTTTCATGATATGGATACTATGTTGGTTAAAGTTCCGCGATACGGTGTTTCAAGGCGTACATCGCCAATCCAACCCTTGTTTTAAGGCCGAGTTTTTCACATAGAATGTCCCGGTAACCTTCTGCTGTGCGCGCGCTAACACATAATTTTTCAGCAATCTCTTTATAGGTTAGTTCAGTGCAAGTGAACTTCAAAAATTCAATTTCACGTTCAGAAAGCTTTACAAAAACACCTAATTCGCTTTGTCCTTCTGTAAGCTGTCCGATAGAAGTCATTACCTTTCGCGTGACAAATTCATTGTAGTAATGACCACGGGACATCAGCTCGTCAAAAGCCTGTCGCAATTCTGAAGGATCAGCATCTTTCAGTATGTAGCCTTTAGCCCCGTTTTTAATCATTTTTATTATCGCTGTTTCAGCGTCCATAGTACTTAAAGCCAGCACCTTGATAGTTGGGTTGTTAATACGAAGCCAGGCTGTTGCCGCGTATCCATCCATTACTGGCATATTGATATCCATTAGTACGATATCCGGTAGCCTGGAACTTAATTGTGAAATCAAATCTTTCCCATTGGAAGCATCAATAATTACTTCATATCGAGGGAACATGTTGATTAGTATAGCAAGGCTTTTTCGGAACATCGCATGATCGTCCACGATAGCTATTTTTATTTTATCATTCATAGGGTATATTTATGGTTACTGTAGTTCCTGCATCCTGTATGCTGGAAACCATTGCCCGACCGCCAATCATCGTTGCCCGGCTAATGATATTGTTAAGGCCAAGTCCTTGTTTTTTTTCAGCAAACTGGTCCGGGTCGAAACCTTTACCATCATCGCTTATAGCAATACATAGATGGTCTGGCAGATATGAGATATGGATTTCGATTTTGCAGGCTTCTGAGTGTTTAACAATATTCTGCAGGCTTTCCTGTATACTTCTGAATAAGACTAATTTCTTTTCGTTGCCAATGTTCCGCTCATTACCGTCCATTTTCAGGCATACTGCCATGCCACAGCCTTTGCTGATTCGTTGAAGCTCGTGTTCGATGATATTTTTTAAGCTGACCTGTTGGATACGTTCGCTATTAAGACTTTTAGCAATATCCCTGAGGTCGGTCATAGCTTTTCCTACGTTCTCTTTTGCGGCAGCCAGCAAAGGTTTGTCGAGTGATCCTTTTTGATCAATGATATTCAATTGTACCTTGAGCAGGCTAAGGGTTTGCCCCACATTATCATGAATTTCCATACTAATGGTATTAAAGCTCTGTTCCTGTATTTCCAATTGTGTTTTCAAGAGCTGTTCATTGTATAAGGCTTTCATTCTCTCTCTTTCAAGAATAAAGCGGTTACTTCGCTTGCGCTGCCAAAGCAGCATGAACACCATGAATGCCGTCAGTACTAATAACACAAGTGTTACCAGACATATGGCGTAAATCATTTGCTTTGGGCCCATTGACGCTTTATTGTAAAACCTACTGTGAAAAAAGTATATTCAATAACACTCAGAACTGTGGCAAGTATCCGCCATATTTTTCCGTCTTTATCAACGTCATTTATGATGTAGCTAAAAAAACAGAGATAAGACAAAACGCCAACAGCGAAAATGATCACACCTGTGGCTATCCAGAACATCGGAACCGAAAATATGTCTACATGCTCGTCCGATATCAATAGCTCAGTAAAAAAAAGTAACCCGCAGATTACAAGTGCGAGGTTCCCAGCGTTTGCAGCATAATATCCATAATTAAAAAGCCGGTTGATGATCATAACATCATATATGTAAATGATCAAAAATCCGGATACCGCAGCGGCTATAAAACGCCTGAAAAGCTGCTTTTTCATAACAGAATAGAATACGTAGAAATAAAAGCCTTTTTCAACAAGCATGAAAATGTTGAATAGCAACTGGTTCTCTACATGAAAAAGAGGCCATAGAAAAAACCCGATCCACTGGTTTATAAAGGTGTAAAGCAAAAACCATGGAAAAAGCAGGAGCCATCCGGCTGCCTGCTTTTTTCGAGTGATCACGGATGCAATCAAAGCCAACAATAACGGGATCGAACCGATGATCATTTCAGTCATAACTCAAATTATGAGGCCAATATATTACTCCCGCAGTTGGGCTTGCACAATGGGATGGTATCGTCGCCAACACTTGCAAATGTTCCTGAAACGCTGTTAATTGAGCCTTTTAGCGGCTCATCGTTCAACAGATCGTCACTGTTTTTGAATGTTGGTTTTTCAGGATTCGTGCTATCCCTTGTTGCTACCAGGATCACGTTATGACGATTGGCAAAGTCAGGGAGGTCGTTTTCATCATGACGGCCGTAATAAATACGGATGCCGTTGGCATTATTGTCAGCGATGAGTTGTAATACTTCCGAAACGCTCACCCAAGCGGATACGGTATCGCAGGTTAGGGTTTTGTCTTCGTACCTTTTAATCATTTTCTGGATCTGGGTTTTAATGATTGGTTCGCCGCCTTGCTGGCCTTCGGGACCGAAATCTAATTTTACTGGCATGATTTTTAAATTAATATAAGTGGATAATGATTTATTATGTGCAATTTCTATTTAAATCCGATTGCCTGAAACCGTTTAATGACCCGTATTTGCGCCGTATTTTTACGGTGAAACAAGGGCAACGGCCTGGCGGATGTAATGTCCAAAGAAAGGGGCCAATATCCAGCTCATTTGATATGCTGATAGGTGAACGATGGTTTACAACATGCATTGGAGAGGTATGATAAATGATTTAAGTGCCTGTAATATAGCTATAAGTTTTAAAAAAATAAAAAAACAAATATGTTTTCGCCTTATTTTCAGGCAATTAACAACAGGGTGTGAGTACTGACAGTGAAAGTGAGAAATGTTGGGCGGAAATATTAAAGAGCAGGCGAAAGTGGGATCAACAGCCGTAGCCCGGACAGGCGGAATTCACAGCCGAGCCTTTCTTCCCCGCCCCGTCAGTTAATGCCCGAAGCCGGTTATAGCATCTGACCATGGCTTCATAAATTGTTCTCTGATTGTCGTAAATTATTTCATTCCTGACCTTATGATTTTATTGTTTACTTTTGTCGTATCCTATACAAGGTGTTGACGTGAAGAAAAACAAAGTAAATATTATTTACTCATGGCTGTTATTGATCTGCTTTATTGCAGGGCAATATATGGTCTATACACACCAGCACCATTCTTTACAGGGTATCTTAAAAACAGTTTCTGTAAAAAGTTCCCATTCCCCACAAACGGTTAAAGAAAAATGCGATATGTGCGATGCCATGCATCACAACTTCGTGTTAGTTGATAATGCTTTATATCCAACTTATCAGCCGGTCGTGATGCATCTTTTTAAAGCTTGCAATTATGATTTTATAAGCTATTCGCTTGTATTGGCTGCAGGCCGCGCCCCGCCAGCGCTTTCGTAACAATTCCATCCTTTTATTATTCTTTTTACAAACAAAGCCGTTTTATTAGCGGTATTTATTGATTTACAATTCTTTTGTTATGAAATTAAAGCTCATTGGCTTCTTTATATTATTGTTTATAGGTTTAACCGTAAGGGCAAACGCAACATCACTTATTCTTAACAATTCATCCGGGGACGTTATCGGAACGCTATCAGGTACCATTACCGATAAAGCCACCGGCCAACCCATTATTGGCGCTACCATTAATATTCCCGATTTGCGCAAATCCGCCGTTACCGATGTGAATGGCAAATACAGCTTTACCAATATTCCAAAGGGCATTTACCTGGTACAAGTTAACTACCTGGGCTATTCTACCATCAACCAACGGGTAGATTTTTCGAAGACCAGCGTATATGATGTAAAAATGCAAATCTCATCGGTTGAAACAGGCGAAGTTGTTATTACCGGTGTTAGCAAAGCCACAGAAATAAAACGCAGCCCTGTGCCTATGCTTGCCGTTGGTAAAGCTTATTTAGAGCAGCGTGCGGCATCGGGCAACATTATTGACCAGATAGCCACACTGCCAGGTGTAAGTGCCGTTACAACGGGGCCAAACGTATCTAAGCCCTTTATTCATGGCCTTGGTTATAACCGGGTAATTACCCTGATGGACGGCATACGCCAGGAAGGCCAGCAATGGGGCGATGAGCACGGCATTGAGGTTGACCAAAACTCGGTCGACCGGGTAGAAGTAATTAAGGGGCCAGCCAGTTTAACGTACGGCTCTGACGCTATTGGCGGTGTGGTGAATTTGATATCACCGCCTCCGGTTCCCGAAGGCACAATAGCCGGGGCCGTGCAAGGGATTTATGGTACCAACCAGGGCTTGCTTAATGGATCATTCCGCTTACAAGGCAATCAAAACGGCTTCGTATGGGGAACGGTATTATCAGCCAAAGAGGCCAAAAATTACCAAAACCAGCACGATGGCCGGGTTTATGGCACCAACTATAAAGAAAAGGACGCCCGCGTTATGGTAGGCTTGAATAAATCATGGGGAACATCGTACCTGCATGCATCGTTATTTGATGATGAGCAATCAATCCCCGATGGTAGCCGTGATTCGCTTACCCGCCGGTTTACCCGCCAGATAACCGAGGATGATGCCTTTAGGCCTATAGTTCCCGAATCGATGCTGAACACCTATAAAATCCCTACCTTACACCAGCATGTGCAGCTTTATCGCATTTACAACAATAGCAACTTCAGGCTGGGCGATGGGAACCTGATTGTAAACCTGGGCTATCAATACAGCCACAGGCGCGAATATACCCACCCCGAGGCTGGTGATGTTGCCGGGCTTAACCTGCATCTAACTACTTATACCTACGATGTTAAATACAATTTCAATTTAGGTAACGACTATGAAACTACCATTGGCGTCAACGGGCAATACCAAAACAATACCATTGGCGACGCTACCGATTTTCCCATTCCGGCTTATCACCAGTTTGATATAGGCCCATTCTTTGTGGTAAAGAAAAGCTATGGCAAGCTCGATTTATCGGTCGGCGCAAGATATGATAATCGTTCATTTAACAGCAGCGCGGCATATGTAGATACATTAGGCTCAAACGGATTTCCGCAATTGTATACCGGCGCAAACCCTGCATCTGCGCCAAATGTAACTACGCAGTTTGATGCCTTCAGTAAAACTTTCAGAGGCTTTTCGGGCAGCTTCGGCGCTACCTATAACCTATCCGATGCGTTTTTGGTAAAGGCTAATCTTGCACGGGGGTTCAGGGCGCCAAGCATTGCAGAAATATCGGCTAACGGACCAGATCCGGGATCCCAGATCTACCACATCGGTGATAAAAACTTCAAACCGGAGTTTAGCCTGCAGGAGGATATCGGCGCGTTTTTAACCTTGCCAAACGTATCTGCCAGTGTCGAATTATTTAATAACGATATCTCCAACTACATATATCAGCAGCAGATTTTAAATCCTGATGGCAGCCCGGTTTATACCCAGGGTTATACTACCTTCACCTATGTGCAAAGTAAAGCCCGCATTTATGGCGGCGAGGTAAATGTTGATTTGCACCCTATTCCGTGGCTGCATTTTGAAAATGCCCTTAGCTTAACTTATGGAGAAAACAAGGGCAACGGCGGACCGGTTGCCGATAGCCTGAAATACCTGCCATTTATCCCGCCGCTGCACACTCATTCTGAGCTGCGCGGCACATTCAACGGCGGCTTCGGCAATTTTAAAAGCCTGTATGTATTTGTTGGATTTGATCATTACAGTGCCCAGAACCGTTTCTTCGCTGCTTATGGCACCGAAACGTATACACCAGGCTATAACTTGTTAAGCGCGGGTTTTGGCGGTAATATTGTAAATAAAGCAGGTCAGCCGGTAATTAAATTATTTATTGAGGGCACCAACCTGGCCAATGTTAATTACCAATCAAACATGAGCCGGTTAAAGTATTTTGATAATCCTACGGTACCGGAAGGCATTCGCCCGGGTATTTTTAACATGGGGCGCAACATCAGCTTTAAAGTGATTGTTCCTTTTGGTTTTAATACGGGTAAGAAATCGTAAAATCGTTTTATAACGATAGATGGTATTTGCAAACAAAGGCGGACTATACGGGTAAATCCCGGGTAGTTCGCCTTTGTTGTTTTTCCTTACCGCAAATAGTAAGGCAGGAATAATTAATCCTGGGTAACAGGTTGATGATGTTCATGGCAGGCTTCGGCACAAGCCAGGCAGGCTTCGGCACATTGTTGGCAATGATCGTTGTCATGCTTGCCACATTCGTCGGCGCAAAGGCGGCAAATCTCTTCGCACAGTACCAAATACTGATGAGCTATTACCGAGTCTCGCTGTAACAGGCGTGCAGCCTGGGCGCAAATATCGGCACAGTCGCGGTCGAGCCGGATACAGGCTGTCATCATTTGTACATCTTCTTCACCTAAACATGCTGTCGCATAGTTTTCACAGGCGGCTACGCAATTCAACAACTTTTGAATGATTGCGCTGTGATCATGATTTTCCATATCGGTATTGTGTTTAATAACAATGCCTGTGGCTTAATAAATGTTTTTGGCAATTTAAATTACCGGCAAAAGGTCCTGGAAGCCCGGTGAACCGGCCCTAAAAACAATACAGGCTGCTCCGTTACCGAAGCAGCCTGTATTTATAGCATCTTTAATTTTTATTATTGTTGATCTGGCTCGTCAGACGGGGTACCAACTATTTTGTAAATAGTATCACCATTGTTGTCTTTGCTTTCCTGGTAGTAATAACCGTCAGGAGAAACAAATAATTTTTCGCCGTTGATCTTGATCTTGCGGCAGTCATCTGGCAACTGGGTAACAATATCGCCAATTTGCGGGCCTTGCTGTACATCGCCGTTACCACCGTTATCGGTATTCAATTCACCATCTTTACCGGCAATAACATATACCTGGGTGCCGTCATCTTTTGTATAGGGTTGGTAATACACACCGTTAGATTCATAATACTGCTCGCCGTTAATCATAATCGATTTTGCATCTGATGGCAAGTTTTTAACTTCGGCGCCAACAGGTGGCTCAACAACAGTATACTGATCATTATATTGACGATAGTATAACCCATCACTATAGTAATATTGGTAATTGCCATACCAGAACGGATAGTATCCGTAAGGAAGATAGCCTATGCTAAAGCCAATACGTGGGAAATAATATGAGTTATAGTAATTGTGGTATGGATAATAAGCATGGCTGCCAAAATAACCGCCACGGCCACCGTAACGATAGGCGCTACCGGTATAAACCCTTCGTCCATAGCCGTTTGAGCCATTGTAGTAATTGCCACGGCCGCCGTTATAAGCGCGCCTGTCAAGACTGTTATAGCTACGGGTGCCGCTGTATACACGCTGACCGGCGCCGTTCGCGCTGCTACGCTGAGGTGCAACTGCCACATTGTTATTGGTCCGGTTGCCATAGCCGTAGCTGCCACGTTGCGGTGCAATAGCCTGGCTGCCGCGGTTAACGCTTCCGTTGCCGCTAAAACCACGTGAAGGAGGGGCTACCGAAACACCTTGATTGCCGCCTCCATTAAATGAAGGGCGTGCAACACCAATGCTGCTGCCACCCGATGGACGGGATACGCTAACACTGCCGCCACCGCCGCCGGATGGGCGAGAGCCGCCGCCACCACCGCCGCCAGATCTTTGGCCGCCGCCACCTCCACCACCACGCTGTGCGTTTGCGGTAAATGCTAAAGACAAGCTTAATAAGCCGGCTAAAGCGAATGAAAATAAATTTTTATATGTCCTTTTCATGATTGAAAGATTTTTAACTATCCGGCAGATATCCCTGCCTTGTACTTGTATAAATATATAGACTAAAAAATGTTTAAACGGTTTAATCGGTGTTTAATAATAATACAAAAAACGCACCAACATAAAAACAACGTACATAACAACCTCAAAATTGCCTTTTTATTGCTTTATGCTTGCTAATTTAAAGCCTCGGCAATTAGTAAAAAAGGCTCCTCAAATTGCAGGTTAAAAAAGCCATCGGTTATAGTTTGATATTTGCTTTCGCCTTTATCCAGCAAACCGCTGTACTTTAATGTTTTTGTTTGCGACAATAGTACAATTTGCTCGCCCGCCGGCTTCCACTTACAGAAACCCGATGTTACCGGGTAAATTTTTTGTTGGGCGGTAAAAATAACCAGGTTAATTTTATCGGCATAAGGCAAAAAAACGTTCAGTTCCAGTTCATCTACTATTACGTTTACCGCAGGATAGCCATTAGCTGTAAGGAACTTTAAGGCCGCTACCATCATACGCTCATTTTCTGTTGGGATCAGCTTCACATCCGATTGAGCGAAGCTTTCGGTATCATCAGTAACTATCCAATCTATTTTAATACCAAAACTATCCAGTTTTTCCGCGGTATCTGGCGTTGTTATTACTGTTGGGCTCCACTCCAGCAATTGCCCCAGCAGTTCTTGCTCAAAATTATCTATTCCCAGTACCAGTAATGCAGGCTCCTGTTTCTCGCGAACAATATGATGCGACGACATTTGATAAAGTTAAGCCGAATAAATGAATATTGGATGAAAAGAAGGCGGCCTGAAATGTTAAATCTGATAATTTAACATTTCGGGCCGCGCAAAAGGCTTATTTCCCCAGGCCATCCGGCTCAAAATCCAGCGAGATGGAGTTCATACAAAACCGCTTAAATGTTGGCGGCGGGCCATCGTCAAAAATATGGCCAAGGTGCGAACGGCAGCGGGCGCAGATCACCTCGGTGCGCTGCATGCCGTATGAACTATCATTTTTGTAAACCACGCTATTCTTGCGCACCGCCTGGTAAAAGCTGGGCCAGCCGCAATTGCTGGCAAACTTGGCATCCGAGCGGAACAGTTCGTTACCGCAAACGGCACAGTAATATGTCCCTTTGGCATTTTTGTCCCAGTACAGGCCGGTAAAAGGCCGCTCGGTGGCTTGTTCGCGGGCAGTGGCATATAAAGCCGGCGGCAGGATCCTTTTCCACTCTGCATCGCTTACTGTTAAATGCCGGGTATCGGTATTGGAGTAGTATGGGTTATTTTCGTGCCCTTTGTTTGATTTAAGGTGTTGTGCGTTTGCGCCACCTACCAACCCTGTTAAAATTGCAAATGCTATTATCGCTGATCTCATTTCTTCAGTTTTCCTTTAAATACGCTTCTGAATTTTTCCAACTCGGGCTGTATCACATATTTACAGTACGGTTGTTCGCCATTCTGGTTAAAATAGTTCTGGTGATAATTTTCTGCCTTGTAAAAAACGGTATATGGATTTACCTGGGTAACTATTTTGTTGGGATAAACCTTTTCGGCATTCAGCTTATTGATATAATACTCCGCCTTTTGTTTTTGCGCAGTGTTATGATAAAATATGGCCGAACGATATTGCGTGCCCACATCATTGCCCTGACGGTTTAGCTGGGTAGGGTCATGTGCCACAAAAAACGCGGCTAATAATTCGTCATAAGTAACCTTAGCCGGATCGTAAATGATATTGCAAGTTTCGGCATGGCCGGTAGTGCCGGTACAAACCAGCTCATAACTTGGGTTGGCCACATGGCCGCCTGCAAAGCCCGATACCACTTTTACAACGCCCGCTATCTGTTGAAACTTGGCTTCGGTACACCAAAAACAGCCGGTGGCAAAAGTGGCTGTATCAAGTTTTGGCGCGTTTGAATTATAGGGTTTGATGACAGGTTTGGCAAACACATGTACCCCGGTAATGATGATTAAAAGGACTTGAAATGTTATTTTTTTCATGTTTTAGATTGATATATGATACTTAATAAGCATCCTGCAATTACTAACGTAAAAAGCAGCAAGCAGGTAAGCCCGCTTAGGCTATTTGCCGTGATTCCTACAGATTTTTACTCAAAGGTGATATTTTGTTGGTAAAGCAGGTGTTATCTATAAACAAATTTACAACGAAACCCTATCGGGACAATAAAGAAAAGCGCCGGATAAAATTGACTGGTGGACAAGTGGAAGGACAACGTGTTAAATTTGGGCATTATAAGCCTGGTTTCAGGTAAGCTTATTTTTCATGCTTTCAAGGTTTCTGGCTACCCGTGTTGGTTTATTGCAATTTCTGCAATTCGTCATCTAAATATCGAAAACCGGGTCTCGCTAAAACATCCTGCACTATACATGCATCCCTGAGAATGCCGAGTTTTGACAAAGTATCGTTACTTTTTTCATTACTTAAACTAAGCAAATCATCCAGCAAACAACCAAAAGCCCTTACCTCGAGCCGTTCGAGCGTGGGGGCCAAATCATTGTCATTTTTATCGTAAAAGCAAGCAGCGCCAAAGTCGCCAAATAAGGTATTCACCTCATCATCTATGAGGGTGTTGTGGGCATACATGTCGCTGTGCATAATACCCCGGCCATGTAACTGAACTGCAACGGAAGCTATTGTGCCGGCAATTTTTACTATCTGCCAGGCTTTAAGCTTCAGGGTATCCCTGAATACATCCCGGGTGCAGCTTTGTAAACTGGGCGGCAAGCCCAGGTTATAAAAAGATGGTGGAATTAATCCCATTACCAGGCCTTTTTTATCTTCGGGGTGCCCTTTTATTTGCCCAACCAGCTGCACCAGCCCAGGATGTACATCGGCGGCAATACAAGTATTCATTTCATCTTCCGGCGAGCCATCGCTGGTAACTGCTCCTTTAAATATTTTTATGGCTACTTCTTGCCTTGCTGTCGCATTGCGCCAGGAAGCTTTAGATATAATACCAGATGCACCTTCGCCAAGGTGCCCGTTCAATTCCAGTTCATCCCAATGGATAAGGTCAAGTGGCTGTACAGCAGGGATAGTGCAAAAAGGGTTTCCGGAAAATGCCAGCCATGAAAGCCTGGGCATTTGTAAAAGCCATTGAGGCAATTCGCTTAGTTTATTGGCAGCAATTCGCAGCAGCTCCAGGTTGCGGCAATTGCTAAGTTCCCGCGGCAACGTAGTCAGTTGATTACCGGCAAGCATTAGTTTTTGCATCCTTTTGCAGTTACCAATTTCGGCAGGCAACTCCGCAATGTTGTTATTGGTAAGTATTAGCCAGCGCAGGTTAGGGTTAAGCGATTTTGCAGGAACCGTATTTATGTTATTTGCTTTAAAACCGGCAATATCCAGCCGCGGGCAGTCGGCCAATACTTCGGGCAGAACCGTGAATGGGTTTTCCGAACAAAAAAATACCCTCAGCTTTTTTAGCCTGCCAAAATCGGAAGGTAATGCGCTAAGGTTATTGTAGGAAAGGTCGAGCTTTTCGAGGGTATCTGCCAGCTCAAATATTTCTTCCGGAAAATGTGTAAGTCCTTCAGAAAGCGTAAGCGACACAGCGCCTTTTAGTTCGCCGTTTTGTAATTGTAATAAAGTTTGCATGGCGGGTTATTAAAACAGCCCTTCAATGATATTTGCGGCCGATAAACCTTCTGCTTCGGCGTGGTAACTACGCACGATGCGGTGTGTTAAAATAGGCTTGGCAACTGCCTGCACATCTTCAATATCGGGCGAATATTTTCCGTTAATAACGGCATGGCATTTGGCACCAAGTATCAAAAACTGCGATGCCCGCGGGCCGGCGCCCCAGGTTAATAACCGGTTTATTTGCGGCGTGGCAAATTCGGTATTGGGGCGGGTTTTTGATACCAGCTTTACCGCGTATTCCATCACATTATCGGTAACCGGGATGTTGCGTACCAGTTGCTGAAAATAAATGATCTGTTCGGCATTCAGGATCTTCTTTACATCAACCTTTAAAGTACTGGTGGTGTTTTTAACAACCTGCAATTCCTCTTTAAATGAGGGGTAGTTTAATGCTACGTTGAACATAAACCTATCCAATTGTGCCTCGGGCAGCGGATAAGTACCTTCCTGCTCAATAGGATTTTGCGTGGCCAGCACAAAAAATGGTTGCGCCAGCTTATGGGTAATACCGGCAGCCGTAACTGCTTTTTCCTGCATGGCCTCTAATAAAGCGGCCTGGGTTTTGGGCGGAGTACGGTTTATTTCATCGGCCAGGATGATGTTACTGAAAACCGGGCCGGGTATAAATTTAAAATTGCGGTCTTCGCCTAATATTTCAGAGCCAATGATATCAGATGGCATCAGATCGGGCGTAAACTGGATTCGTTTAAAATCAAGGTCTAATACCTGCGATACCGTTTGCACTAACAGCGTTTTGGCCAAACCGGGTACGCCCACCAATAAACAATGTCCGTTGCTGAAAATAGATATCAGCACAAACTTGACAACCTCGTCCTGCCCAATAATAACTTTACCAATTTCGGCACGTATTTGCTGGTAGGCCAGCTTTAAAGCATCTGCAGCTTCAACATCTGAGCGGTGTGGCATAGGGTTGTATTATTTAGCTTGTGCTGTAGTAGTTGCTGGTGGGGTTAGCCATTTTTTTAATATATCGCAAGCCTGGTATTCAGGGTCAATTTTGATGAAAGTTTGCTTGCGGCGTTTATCAAACCATTGGTTTACCACCCTGGTATTTTTATCCTGGTAGGCAAGGTCTTTTAGTTTAGGAAAATCCTGCGCCAGGTTGGCTTTATGGGCATCGGTGGCCGATTTAAGGTACAGTATTTTATAACTTTTTTTACCATCGGCCCCCGTGAATATATCAGGTTTTGATATGCTGCCCACTTTCATGGTATCAACAACCAGGGCCACTTTTGGGTCAAGCTTATCGGTAGGGATAAACGTTGTGCGGGTTTGCACGTTTTCGGCATTCAGCAGCATGCCGCCGTTAAACTTGGTTTCTTTATCGTCCGAATAAAAATTCGCGGCAGCAGAAAAGTCCAGGTCTTTTTTATGCGCCATCATCAGTGTATAAATACTATCAGCTTTGGCTTTGGCCCTATCCAAACTGGCCTGGGTGGTAGCAGGTGATATCAGGATATGCCTTACGTGTACCTGCTCGCCGCGGCGCTCAATAACCTGCAAAAAGTGAAAGCCGAAATCGGTTTCAAACACAGGCGAAATTTCACCGGCTTTAAGTTTAAAGGCATTGGCTGTAAATTCTTTTACAAACGTGGTACGATCGGCAAAACCAAGATCGCCACCTTCAACTGCCGACTGGGGGTCTTGGGAGTACAAGCGCGCTAATGTCCCAAAGTCCTCGCCTTTTTTAACGCGGGCAAGCAATTCTTCCGCTTTTTCTTTATAAAGCTGTTTTTCTTCTTTACTTAGTTTAGGCTGAAAAACGATTTCACCAACTTCAACCTCTTTATTAAAAGAGGGTAGGCTATCTTTAGCCATTTTGTTAAAATAGTCTTTAACGTCCTGGGGGGTAACATTCAGCTTTTCGGTTATTTTTTGCTGCATTCTTTGAGCAATCATCTGCTCTTTCATATCCGGGCGAATCTCGTCTTTGTATTGTATTATCGACCGGCCTAAAAATGCTTCCAGTTTATCCTGGCCACCGGCACGCTGCATCATTTCGCGCATGCGGCGATCAACACTGGCATCAATGTCATCATCCTTTACATCGATACTATCAATAACGGCCTGCTGTGCCAATAATTTTTGGGTTAATAACGATTGCAATATCTGGCATTTTACCGCCGGGTTTGGCTGCATACCCTCAACAAGGTAACGGGCGTATGATAACTCAATATCTGATAATAAAATAGGGCTGTTACCAACAACGGCGGCAATTTTATCCAATGTTTTTCCTGGCGTTCTGGCTGTGCTGGTATCTGGTTTGGCTGCCGTGGCATCTAAAGTAACCTGTGCTCTGGCAACTGATATAATGGAGATAAACCCTAAAACTAATAACCCTAACTTTCTCATGTAATGCTTTATGTACTAAATAAAACGGAAATAACAATTCCGTTAAAACTTCAAATTTCGGTAAAATTTATTAATTATAGCTGTACAATTAATTTCAATAAAATACGGTAAGCTATAATTGTGCTAATATGGTTATAATGCTTCAAACGGTTTAACTACTTTTGGTTAAAATTTGTTAAAGTGAAAGTTGAAAACCCGGTTGCCCTGCGCTTTATTTTACAGGACGAGCTTTATTTGCTAAAAGCAGATAAGGCCATGTACGAAAACCTTGCAATAGCCGGGCCCGAAATTGAAAATATTGTAAATGTAGCCCCTATTGCCAAAGAACCGATACCTATTATCAAGCAGGCCGAACCGGCTGCACCCGCGCCTGAAGTTAAAACGCTCCCCATCAGTTTTAATTATCTGGGTAAAAATCAAAAAAGCTTTTTGGTACTGGTACATTACCCCGAAACCGAATTTATTGATGATGCTCATTTAACAGCCTTAACTAATATTATTAAGCGGAAGGATTTAAGTGTAGACGATATAGCTATTGTTAACCTGGCCAAACAAGTAAATATAACGTACAATGAGTTGTTGAGTTTTTTCAAGCCTTCAAAATTATTGGTATTAGGCAGCAAAGCATTACCACAAGGAATTCCGCCGCTGGTGTTAAATACTCCCAAGTCATCAGGCGGTTTTACCAGCCTATATAGTTTTAGTTTTGGCGAAATGATGGATAACGTTGAACATAAGAAAGCTTTTTGGGAACAAATGAAGGCACTATAATTTTCAAATTCTCAAATTGATTCAATATGACAGAATTAGTATTCGCAACCAATAATCGTCACAAACTTGAAGAAGTAGAAGCCAAACTTCAGGGTAAAATTAAGCTGCTTACCCTTAATGATATTGGCTGTTTTGACGATATTGAAGAAACGGGTACTACCTTTAAAGCAAATGCTTCCATAAAAAGCCGATATATTTACCAGAAATATGAGCTTAATTGTTTTGGCGACGACAGCGGGCTGGAAATAGATGCGCTAAACGACGAACCAGGGGTTTACTCGGCCCGGTACGCCGGCGAACATGGTAACCATGCAGCCAATATTAATAAGGTACTGGATAATTTAAAGGACAATCCCAACCGTAAAGCGCGGTTTTGTACCGTAATATCATTAATATGGAACGGCGAAGAACATTTTTTTGATGGAACAGTTGAAGGAACCATTCGCACCGAACCCAGCGGAACAGACGGCTTTGGTTACGACCCAATATTTGAGCCCGATGGCTACAGCATAACCTTTGCAGAAATGAGCATGAACCAGAAAAACCAGATTAGCCATCGGGCAAAGGCCATGGAAAAACTGGTTAATTTTTTAAGTAAAACTTAAAAAAAACAATTTCAGTTAATTTTAGTAACCCTTGATGGTTTATTTGCGTAAAATGGCATGTAAACTATATTACCGATGAATCTTATTAATAAAATCAGCCTCTCGTTATTCTCAAAGGATACCGATCACCGTTTTGCCAAAAGCCTTAAAAATGTTAAAGAAGCCGACCTGTTAGTTGCTTCCATTAACCAGCGTTTATTCGAACTTGAAAGGGAGCTTAAATCAAACATAGTTAAGTATAGTTAAGCTTTTGGCAGGGTTTATGCTTATATGCATTAAACAACTTCTGTCATGAAAAATTTACTAAAAACACCGATAGCGATCCTATCCCTTATTTTTCTATTCGCGGCCTGTTCAACTCCGCAAAATGCAACCACAACTAACGTATCCCGCGGTAAATTCACCGGCACCTGGACATTGAATAACGTAAGCTACCAGGGCCTTGTACAAGGCGCAGTTCAAAATGTGTTTGACCAGGCTGCCCCCGAAGCATTTGTTGGCAGCACCTGGAAATTAACAAATAGCGGCAACGGTATTTATACCTTAAGCAACGGCACTGCTCAAACTATTTTCTGGTCGGTTTATAACGGCGGCTCAACAGGCACCCAATTTCAGTTTAAGAAAATTTATCAGGGAGATAAGCCTAAAAACGTAGCCGAAGGCTATCGATTGGATATTGCCAGTAACGATGGCAAGGCAATGGTACTTAAATCGGCTGTTGAGGTAGGCGGTAGCAATGGGTATATTATTTATTCATTCACTAAAAATTAGGCCAAAGGATTAGGCGAAAGGGTAAAGGTAAAAGGCGAAAGGTTTTCCTTTACATCAAAAGAAAAGGGTAAGCATGATTACAAGTCTGCTTACCCTTTTTTATTTTCAGCGAATTTTCTTTTCTCCTTTTACCTTTCGCCTTTACCCTTTTACCTTCTCTCTCAAAGCCTACTCCGCTGCTGTAAATTTCAAACAAACGGGATTGCCAATTTCTATTTTAATACCTGTTTGGGTTAGCTTACCTGTATTTTGGTCTATTTTAAACACAAACATGCTATCGCTGCCCTGGTTGGCTACAACCATATAGTTGCCCGATGGGTCGATAGCAAAATCGCGTGGGTTTTTACCGTAGGTTGATTGGCGTGATACAAAGGTAAGTCCGCCGGTTTCCTGGTTTACAGCGTAACAAATAATTTCGTTGGTGTCCAACCGGTTTGATACGTACAGAAAACGACCGTCTGGTGATAGGTGGATAGCTGCGGCAGCTGTTTTGCCTGTAAATCCATCAGGTAGTAATGTTATTACCTGTTTCTGTTTAAACTTGCCGTTGTCATAATCAAACACAAATACATTCGAACCCATTTCTGTTGCCAGGTAAACATGCTTTTTATCTAAAGAATATTCCAGATGACGAGGGCCTTCGCCAGGAGAAACGCTAACAAAAGCCGGATCGGTTAATGGGGATGCTTTACCCGGGCGATAGCGGTAAATGTTTATCCTGTCGGTACCCAAATCGTTATAAAACAGGTATTTTTCATCGGGCGATAATATACTCATGTGGGCATGCGGGCCTTCCTGGCGTTCTTTGTTGGGGCCTTTGCCTTCTTCGTTGCGTACAGTTTCAATACCATTGCCTAATGAACCGTCCTTATTAACAGGCAGTACAGCAACCTGGCCGCTTGAATAATTGGCTACAAAAACATTTTTTTGTGCTTTATCTACAGCAATATAACATGGGTTGGCGCCTAAAGAGGATTGCTTGTTGATAAAATCTATTTTGCCGGTTTTGGCATCAAATGAAAATGCGCTTACCTCGCCTTTGGTAACTTCGTTAACCGCGTAAATAAATTTATTGTTTTTGCTGATAGTAAGATACGATGGATTGGTTACGCCATCTATCTGGCTTAAATAAGCCAATTTACCGCTTTGGGTGTAAAACCGGTAAACCACAATGCCCTTACTGGTGCCGGTGGTATAAGTACCTACAATAAGATCGAACGATTTGGGAATTGGTTTTTTATCCTGGGCGTAATTAAGCAGCGGGCATAGCAATGCAATGAGCAAAAAAACTTTTTTCATATGGGTGCGAATTGATTATAGAGCGCAAGTTAATAAAATAGACAAAAAAAACGCCCCGATGTTTAGCGGAGCGTTTTATAATTATTTCTTGTTTATCTCAAATGGTCAGAGCCAATTCTCTAAGTTCCTTTTGTTGGACCTTTTCGGCGTTGATTGTTGGATAATATTTATTAATAATAAGGTTGATCAATGAAAAACTTTCTATCGACTGAAACGGGGGTTTAGCCAGCTCATCAATAAATTCGGCAACTTGCTTCGCCATTAGGGCTTCATATTGTTCCGTCACTAAACTAAGTCCATCGCTTTTATGCAAGGATATCATTTCCTCGGTTTTTTTAATGCTTGCAATCAACTCCTTTAAATGATGAACTCTCATATATCAAATTTAAATAATTATTTCCAGAAAACCTTTCGGAATCTTTTTGTGAGACCGGGTAGGTTTGGTATTACCAAATTGATTTACCCAGTAAGCTCTATCAGCCGTTGAAATATATTCATGCTTGCTTTTATCGGGATAAACAACAACTATATAGCCATCTATTCCATACTTTGCGATACTTTGAGGGTAAATGAATTGTTTAAGTTCATTCTCTTTCTCTCTCGCTGTTTCGTAATCTAAAAAGAAGACCAGGTCAATATCAGATGGGTTTTTACTTTTGGTAACATAAGAACCATCAATCCATTGAACGATTGGTTTATTGCCGCAAACAGCCTTTAAATCATTACAATACAACTTAAACTGATCAAATAACTCTTTTCTTTTTCCATCAGATAGCTTAACCGCAAATTCCACCTCAAATTCGCTTAGCGTTGATGGTATAATAGTTTCTGGTATGAGTAACCCCCGATGATTAAAAACGATCATTGCAAAAGCAAGTTAACAAAAAACGCCCCGATGTTTAGCGGGGCGTTTTATAATTATTTTATCAGGTGTTTAAGCTGGATGATCTCGCTTTCTTCCAAATGGCGGTAGCGGCCGCGTGGAAGGTCTTTTTTGGTAAGATTGGCATAAACCACCCTGTCAAGCTTTACAACCTCGTAACCAAGGCTTTCAAAAATGCGGCGTACCACACGGTTTTTACCGCTGTGAATCTGGATTCCTACCTCGCGTTTTGATGCACCGGCGACATACGATACCGAATCGGGTTTAATTAAACCATCTTCCAGCTCAATACCATAAGTGATCTTATTCAAATCGCCTTGTGATAGGGCTTTACTTAATTCAACCTGGTATAACTTGCTGATGTTGCTGCGTGGGTGCGATAATTTATCGGCAAGGTCGCCATCATTGGTCATTAATAATAACCCGGTGGTGTTCCTGTCTAAACGGCCAATTGGATAAATGCGCTCTTTGGTCGCTTTTTCAACGAGGTGCATTACAGTACGGCGTTCTTGCGGGTCTTCGGTAGTGGTGATATAATCCTTTGGTTTATTTAATAATACATAAACCATTTTTTCGCGGCGCAGGGTTTCGCCATTGTATTTGATCTCATCCTTACGGGGATCAATTTTGGCGCCCAGTTCGTCAACAACCACTCCATTTACAGATACTACACCGGCAATGATCAATTCATCGGCCTTACGACGAGAACAGATGCCTGCATTTGATATATAACGGTTAAGGCGGATCAGCCCATCATCCTTGGTCTCGGCTGGTTTTTTACGGCCACGCATGGTCCTTTCGGGTGCGCTGGTATCTTTAGTTATCTTATCGTAAGTTGGTTTACGTTGTGGCTTATCGGCATTGTAAGCCGGTTTATCTTTTGAAAAACTGCCTTCGCGTTTTTTAAATCCGCCTTCTGGCCTTTCGCCAAATTTTTTATCTGTTGATCTTTCTGCACCTGCGCCAAAACTTCTTTTAGGCTTATCGCCAAAATCGGTATTTGATGTACGGGTGCGTGGGGAAGAGTATGGTTTCTTTTCGCCGGTACTACTGCCGCCAAAGTTTCTTTTGGGTCTTTCTTCACCTTCGCCCGAAGTTGGACGGCCCGAGTAGGGTTTTCTTTCGCCGCTTGCCGATGAGCCTGCACCGAAGCTTCTTTTTGGCCTGTCTTCAAAATCGCCGCCTGTTGGCCTGCCGGAGTACGGCTTGCTGCGTGGCGAAAAACTTTTTTTATCGCCAGATGAACCACTATCCCTAAAACTGCCCTTAGGCTTGTCATCTCCGGTGGTTGGGCGGCCAGAGTATGGTTTTGACCTGCCTGACGATTTTTTGTCGCCGGATGATGCGCTGTCCCTAAAATTGCTTTTGGGCTTATCGTCACTGAACCTGTTGCTTTGGAATGGCTTATCCGGTCTGGATAGTTTTTTCTTTTCTCCGTCCGGAGTGGCTTTACCCTTTGCGGTTGCCGGTCTTTTTGGCTTATCGTCGCCTCTTGAGCTTCTGCCTGTTGATTTTCCTGGCCTGTCATCGCGACTACCTGTTGGTCTCTTAAATACCATATTTTTTTGTTTAGCGCTTTCGCAGCGTGAGGGTCAAAGTTACGCTTTTTTGGCATACTTTAATTAAAAAAATCAAAAAAATATCAGCAAACAAAATCACGGTTTAAACGGTTTTAAACACGGTTTTTGAACCGAAAACCCATGCTAAAAAAGTTGGCAAAATGCTAAGTATTTGATTATGTGATTTGTATGACATACCTTTGCAGCACATTTTACCTAATGTATAGTTAATGATAAAAAAAGAAATGATTAAAAAACACTTACTTACGTGCTCCGTAATCCTGGTGCTGGCCCTCATTTCAAAGCTTAATATTTACAGCACAACAATTGCTGAAACGGTTGCAAAACCGGCCAAATTAAGCCATCGGACCTCGAAATTTATTTTTATTAAAAGCACTACGGCTGCCTATAATTTTGCCGACGAAGCTTTACCTGTTAACGATGCCAGAGTTACAAGAAAACTCAACAAATCGCTCAGCCAACATTCTTTTAAAAGTGTTCAGTCAACCTTGCTGCACCGCAAGGCCGAAATTCTGTTCCCTATTATTGAGCCGATTTTAAAGTTTTACGGTATTCCGGATGATTTTAAATACATCCCGCTGGTTGAATCGGGCCTTAAAAGCGGCACTTCTTCCAAAGGGGCATCGGGCTTATGGCAGTTTATGGCTGGTACCGCGCGTACTTATGGCCTTAAGGTTGGGCATGGTGTTGATGAACGTCAAAATGTACGTAAATCAACTATTGCGGCCTGCAAGTATATTAAAGAACTATACGGTGAATTTAACAGCTGGACGCTGGCTGCCGCTGCTTACAACAATGGCTCTATTAAAATGGAACGAGCTATTAATAAGCAAAACGAGGATAATTATTTTCGCTTAAACCTGAACCGTGAAACCGGTTCATACATTTACAAGCTTATTGCCATGAAAGCAATTATCGAACAGCCAAAAAGGTTTGGGTATAAGGATTACATTGTTATACCACCCACACCACAACTGTTAGCCTTTAATTGATATCAATTATTGAATTATTGAATTATTGAATTATTGAATTATTGAATTATTGAATTATTGAATTATTGAATTATTGAATTATTTCTTTTTACTAAATCAATAATTCAGACACTCAATAATTCAATAATTAAAATTTTACGGAGCACTTTAAAGCCGATCTTCCCGGGTGGAGGATCGGCTTTTTTTTGTCATTTAACTAACTACAGGGTTATCTTTTTAAAGTAGAGCCTGTTATGGTCAACGGTGCCAGTACCCGCAAGTATTTTTGCCATAAAGCCGCTTGCTCCGTTATCGGTTACCCCAAAATCATCGTCATTTGATATCACCAGGATGTTGCCGGGTAATAAAGCTATACCTTCACATTTATCATGCGGGTAAACGGTTGGGAGATCTTTTAAAAGATCAAGTACTACTGTTTTTTTAACCGGGGTAATTCCTGCGGTAGTTAAACCGGCAATGTCTTTTAACTCTTCAACGGTTTTACCGCTGTATAGCTTGCCGGTTTCGCTGTTTGCAGCATCAGAAACATCGGTGGCATCTGTTAGATCAACTTTAAATATCTTTTTAAAGGTTGCGGGGTTGGTTGGTGCGCCGCCATAATTACCGTCGCGTTCAATGGTTAAAAATGTGGTGGCATTTACAGCCAGTATTTCGCTGCAGCCGGTAAGTGATGCATTCTCCATTAAATAGATGTACTGTTTGGTTGCACCGGTAGCAATATCAAAAGTTAAAATGCGCAATACCAATGAATTGCTTACGGCTGCCTTTGTTGGGTTATACATTGGCGATTGCATAATGCCTACCAGTGTTTTACCATCCGGTGTAATTGTAAGGCCTTCCATTCCGCGATTGGCCTTGCGTTTGGCAAATACAAGCGGTATTTTACGCCCGCCGGTACCCGTACCAAATGGGTTTATGCGTTCAATTGTTCGCCCGGTTGCATCAAAATGTACTATGTGGGGGCCATATTCGTCGCTTATCCAGAATGAACCGTCAGATGCCAGAGCCAGTCCTTCGGAGTCGATGCCATCTGCGCTTGGGCTAAGCTGCGTGCCGGAAAGATCATAAGGAACTTCGCCGGTGGCACCCATTCCGGCCGGGTTTGGCAGGCCGTTAAGTTTTGCCCCGGCTGCATTTTTTAATTCAATAGTTTGTTCCAGTACCAGCTTATTATCTTTTAATCTGAATTTGCCTATTTGAGGATCAAAATCGGGTTTGCCAATAATGATAGAATTGGCAATTGTACCTGCAACGTTTGGCCCGCGGTCGGTAAGTAAATAAAATACCGCTGGGTCTTTTGGGTCGGCAGCAACGGCAGAGCCAAAACCGCCGTTATAAACTTTCACACCGGTGGCTGTTGTCATCAGCAATGCCGGGTTTGTGGCTTCGGCCATGTCGGGGTAGGTGATGGTGGTTGTAGGCCTGTCTTTTTTACAAGCCTGGAAGCTTAATGCGGCAGCCATACAAACAAAGGGGAGTAGTTTTCTCATCAGATAAAAGGTTAGTTATTAATTTCTGCAAATAAACCCCGGTGTTGTAAACATATTATTAACTTAAAAACAACTTGAAACAACGGTGTAAGTTAGCGCTGTTGTTTTTACGTCAAATAACGTTTCGTGCCGATGCATATCTTATGAAGCACCAGCTTTTTACGTATATTTGCGAAAAATATTAGTATAGTCACCTGGCCTTTTTAACCGGCCAAACTGTATTGTTTTTAAAAATACATATGATTGAAAAAACCATCGACCTGGGCGAACAAAGCGAAGTTGAAGTTTACGGGGCCAGGGTACATAATTTAAAAAATATTGATGTTTCTTTTCCGCGCAACCAGCTGGTGGTAATTACCGGCTTAAGCGGCAGCGGGAAATCATCACTGGCATTTGATACCATTTATGCCGAGGGGCAGCGCCGTTACATGGAGACATTTTCGGCCTACTCGCGGCAGTTCATGGGCGGTATGGAGCGGCCGGATGTGGATAAGGTATCGGGCCTTAGTCCGGTTATTGCTATTGAGCAAAAAACAACCAGTAAAAATCCACGATCAACAGTGGGTACTATTACCGAGATCTACGATTTTATGCGCTTGCTTTTTGCCCGTACGGGGGATGCTTATTCCTATACTACAGGTGAGAAAATGGAGCGGATGTCTGAAGATCAGATCCTGAAAACCATTACTGAAAAATTTGACGGGCAACCGGTAAATATCCTGGCGCCGGTGGTAAAGGCCCGTAAAGGTCATTATCGCGAGTTATTTGAATCGATACGTAAGCAGGGCTACCTTAAGGTTTGGATTGACGGTGCCATGGCTGATGTGGAACCAAAAATGCAGGTGGATAGGTACAAAATTCATGATATTGACATTGTGGTTGACAGGCTGGTGGTGACCGAAAAAGACAGCAAACGTTTATACACCTCGGTGCAAACGGCGCTTAAAATTGCCAAAGGTATTATCCGTGTGGGCGACAAAGATGGTAACGTAGCCTATTATAGCAAGTATTTGATGGATCCGGTTTCGGGTATCTCGTACGATGAACCGCAGCCAAATACGTTCTCGTTCAATTCGCCCTATGGTGCCTGCGAAAAATGTAACGGACTGGGTTATATTTTTGAGGTTGATGAAGCTTCGGTAATCCCTAATCCCAAGCTAACCATCATGAATGGAGGCCTTGCGCCAATTGGCGAATACCGGGAAACCTGGATATTCCAGGTGCTGAAGGCGCTGGCTAAAAAGTATGAGTTTTCATTAACTACCCCGATAGAGAAGTTAAGCCGCGATCATTTAGATATTATACTTAACGGAGCGCCCGATACCATCAGTGTTTCTGTTGAGTACAATAAGTGGAATGTTCAAAGTTATACCATCACTTTTGATGGTATTGTGCGGATGCTGGAAGAGCAGCAGGAACGCCGTAATGATGAAGGGATGGACGATATGGAAAACTATCGCGTGTTGAAAACCTGCCCGGTTTGCGATGGCGCAAGGCTGAAAAAAGAATCGCTGCATTTTAAGGTAGATAACAAAAATATATTTGAGCTGGCCTGCATGGATATCAATCACCTGCAGGAATGGTTTAACGGTTTGGAAGACAGGCTGAGCGAACGCCAGAATGTTATTGCCAAAGAGATCCTGAAAGAGATCCGTGCGCGTATCGTTTTCCTGCTGGATGTGGGGTTGAGCTATTTAACACTTGATAGAACGGCCAAAACCCTTTCGGGCGGCGAGGCGCAGCGAATCCGTTTGGCTACACAAATAGGCTCGCAGTTGATGAACGTAATGTACATTTTAGATGAGCCGAGCATTGGCCTGCATCAACGAGATAACGAGCGACTGATAAACGCCCTCAAAAACCTGCGCGACCTGGGTAATACCGTTTTAGTGGTTGAGCACGATAAAGATATGATACTGGAAGCCGACCATGTAATCGACATGGGCCCGGCAGCCGGCGTACACGGCGGGCAAATTGTTGCGCAGGGAACACCTGCACAGCTGATGAAAGAACATACGCTCACTACATCCTATATCAATGGGGAACGTTCCATAGCCATTCCCGAAAAACGGAGAGAAGGCAACGGGAAAACACTAAGCCTTAAAAAAGCAACCGGCCATAATTTAAAAAAGGTTTCTGTTGATTTTCCGTTGGGTAAGTTAATAGGGGTTACAGGGGTGTCCGGCAGCGGTAAATCAAGCTTAATTACCGAAACATTATATCCTATATTAAATCATCATTTTTTCAGGGCCAAGAAACATCCCCTGCCATATGAAAAAATTGAAGGTTTGGAGAACATCGATAAAGTGATCGAGATAGATCAAACACCTATCGGCCGTACGCCGCGCTCAAACCCGGCTACTTATACGGGAGTATTTTCAGATATCCGGAACCTGTATGTTGCACTGCCCGAGTCGCGGATCAGGGGATACAAACCCGGCCGTTTCTCGTTCAACGTAAAAGGTGGCCGCTGCGAAACTTGCCAGGGCGCTGGCATGAAGGTTATCGAGATGAACTTTTTACCTGATGTGCAGGTACCATGCGAAGAATGTGGTGGCCGCCGGTACAACCGCGAAACGCTGGAGGTACGCTACCGCGGCAAGTCTATTAGCGATGTGTTGGATATGAGCATTGAAGATGCTACACCATTTTTTGAGCATATCCCATCCATATACCGTAAGGTAAAAACCTTAAATGATGTTGGTTTAGGTTACATTACTTTAGGGCAGGCATCAACTACATTATCGGGTGGCGAGGCGCAACGTGTTAAGCTGGCTACCGAACTATCAAAAAAAGATACTGGTAATACCTTTTATATTTTAGATGAACCTACCACCGGTTTGCATTTTGAGGATATTAACGTGCTGTTAGGCGTACTTTATCAGCTGGTTGATAAAGGCAATACGGTTTTGGTTATTGAGCACAACCTGGATGTAATTAAAGTGGTTGATCATGTGATCGATCTTGGCCCCGAAGGAGGCTCTGGGGGTGGTAAAATACTTTTCAGCGGTACACCCGAAGGATTGTGTAAAGTGAAGGAAAGTTTTACCGGGCAGTTTTTGAAAAAGGAAATGCGGATTAAATAGAATAATGCTTTATAAAACACATATGTACAACTTATTGTACATATGTGTTTTGTTTTATATCTTTATTTAAAATTAGGCAAATGGAAGTTACCACATATACAACCTTCAGGCAGCAACTTAAATTCTATCTGGATAAAGTTCGCAATGATCATAAACCCTTAGTGGTTACAAGTACGAATGCAGAGGATGTTGTAGTTATTTCCAAAGCTGATTACGAAAGCATGGAAGAAACATTTTACTTGCTTAAGAGCCCGGCAAATTCTGCCCGGCTGATGAAAAGTATCGAGGATTTGGAAAATGGTTTAGGTACCGAAAGAAAACTGATTGAAGAGTGAAAATAGTTTTTTCCGACCAAGCCTGGGAAGATTATTTATACTGGCAGACTAACGATAAATCTATTTTAAGAAAGATAAATGCTTTGGTAAAGGAAATAGAAAGAGCTCTATTTGAAGGTTCTGGCAAGCCAGAGCCGTTAAAGTATAACTTGGCGGGTTTATGGTCTCGCCGGATAAATTTAGAACATCGCCTTATATACAAAATTGATAACGGATCAATTCATATACATCAATGCCGTTATCACTACTAAAACATCAACAAATAACTCACGTGCTTCAACATCTGCCTCAACTTTTCTAAAGCAATACTTACCTGCCGCTCCACCGTTTTTGGCGAAATATTAAGGTGGCTGGCAATTTCCTTATACTTCATATCGCTAAAGCGGCTCAAAACAAAAATTTCACGGCATTTTTCGGGAAGGGTGTTTATGGCCGCTTTTATCTGGTGGGCCAGCTCTTTTTCTTCGTAACCGTTTTCAACCGCGCTGCGTACTTCATCAAGCAGGTTGTTTTTTTGCAGGTAATCAACGTAAAGGTTTTCTATTTTTTGGTGCTTCAAATAATTGAGGCTGCGGTTTTGCGCCATTTTATATAGGTATGAACTTACCGATGTTGAAAAGGTAACCTCATGGCCTTTCTCCCACAAATCAGTAAATATTTCGGCAACAATCTCTTCGGCAACCGGCAAATCATTCACAAAACGATTGGCGAAAAGCGTAAGGCGGGTATAATGAAGTTTAAATAAAACTTCAAACGCTTCCGCATCTCCCTGCGTGAGTTTTGTTTTTGACGTTTCGGTTTTTTGAGTAATCATTTATTCATAGGATCGGTAAAAATTGAATACTTTTTAAAAAACTTTAACAAGTTAGCAATAAATATTCAAACGGTTCAAATTTAATATGGGATAACAAGAAACTGATCTGCAAATATTTTGTGACAAGGGGAGTGCACATAATTAGCAGGCAGGATTTCGCAACATGTCCAAATTAAATAAAAAAATATTTTCACCCCATTTGAGGGTGTGGAACTTTTCAGTTGTCTTGCTAATAATAACACAAATGGATAACGACGAAATAAAACTGTTACTGGTAAAATACATAACCCGCGAAGCCGACGAAAAGGAGGCTGAACAGGTGAAGGAATGGGTAAACGCCCACCCTGAAAACGAACAGTATTTTGCACAACTATATGAAACCTGGCAAAATATGCTGTATCTGAATCCGGAAGTAATTAGTAACGAAAAAGCCTTCGCTAAATTTTCGGCAGCAACTATTCCGCACCAGCCGAAATATCGTACGCTTGTTATGTGGAGCAAAGTAGCCGCGGCTGTTGTCCTTTTCGGTTTGCTCACGGCAGTGCTTATAAATCACTACTCGCAAAACGTCCAGAGCGCAAGGCAGGTAGCTGTTAATAATGGAGGCATAAAAAAAATAGTTTTAAGCGATGGCACATTGGTTTGGCTAAACGCAGGCAGCAAGCTCAATTACAATACCGATTTTAATAAAACCAATCGCACCGTGTACCTGGAGGGCGAGGCTTTTTTCGAGATTGCGCCCGGTAGCAAAACCATTCCTTTTTTGGTTAATACTAAAAATTATACCATCAGGGATATCGGTACAAAATTTAACCTGAAGGCATATCCTAACGACTCTTTTTTTGAAACCACAGTTATAAAAGGAGAGGTTGCGGTTGAAGGCAATGTTGATAATAACACCCGGGAGATGGGCCGCATATACGTTAAGCCGCACCAGGTGTTGAGGATTTACTATCCAAAGGCAGAGCAATATGCCATAAAACAGGACGATAAGGACATGAAAAACCTGAATGAGATCCAGGTATTACAGGTCGATTCGGCTAAGATGGACCGCTATGATGGCTGGAAGGACGACTTGCTGGTATTTGATGGCAATACGCTCGACGAGATCTCTAAAGTATTGGAACGCAGGTACAATGTAAAAATTATTATGGACGATGCCGAACTGCAAAACATCCGCTATTCTGGCAGTTTCAAAAGTATAGCCAGTATAGATAAGGTTTTGGAGCTGATAAAAGGCAATACAGCCATTAACTATTCCATTACGGGCAATACAATAAACATCACAAAAAACAATAAAAACTAATCTGTTAACCCTTTAAAAACAAAATAACCTATGGCGATAAACTAACGCTCTCTTTCAAAATAAAAAACCCGGTGTGCGCTAACACTCCGGGCTTCAATAAAATCAATAGCTAATACCCTACGCTTGGGGAAGCATCGTATTAACTGATTAACAAACAAATTTATGATAAATTTTGACAGAAAATCTGTAATGGCTGCGCGTGCGTGGCAAAAAACGATTAAAATTAT
>Ga0307515_10000522_pt1 | contig 91317 bp, 114 predicted proteins | sample 17_EM_MG_FD_194513 | JGI IMG/M metagenome (GOLD analysis project Ga0307515, IMG submission 194513) | Populus trichocarpa ectomycorrhiza microbial communities from riparian zone in the Pacific Northwest, United States - 17_EM | ecosystem: Host-associated > Plants > Roots > Unclassified | place... | reverse complement strand
CGTGCTTTCAGGACCACCTGAGAATGCTCTTGCAGAGTCTGAGAGCACTTTGCTTAGCTCCAGGGGGGTCTGGGAGCGTCTGGAAGTACTTAGAAGCACTGGTGAGGTCGCCCGGAGTGTCTGGGAGGATTGGGTGTGGCTTCCGGACCGAATTGCATTTTGCTGATGAGGATAAATTATGGACAGGGAAGAGATTGTCAAAGCATCCTGGTCACTCTTTCAACATGATGGTGCGTGTGCATTTAAATTGTCAGAAAGATCACCTTTGCCACCAGCTTTGTCTGCAAAGGACCTCCCTGAAGGATGAACTCAAATCTTGAATGTCCGCCGAATTCGGAGAATCAACCGTCATCCAGTCGAAAGTGACGAGGACAGCGCACCGGAAAGCATTTCTGACACCAATGATTGGCTAAACTGGAATGGCGACTTGGATAATCCAAATGACAGCAAAGAGGATAGCGCAGCGGATGATGAATCCGATATAGAGCCGAACTCTGGCATTAAGGATCCGGAATGCCCAGAGCAGCAGGATGTGAGTGCCGCGCCAAATGTGCCCAGATTGGTTCGGCCAACACGGAAGTCAAAGAGTCTGGCTGAAAAGGTGTTGGTGACGGTCAATGGGGTAGAAACGCGGAGAAATCAAGGAGGGAAGAATAAGTAGGACAGAATGCATCGATGGTTCACCAGCTTTATGTAGCTTGACCAAGAGTTTCAGTTAGAGATACATTATGGGCGAATGGTAAGAAGTAGCGTGTGAATATCGGTTCATAAATAGATGTATAGCAGGCGCAATGAATCTTTTGGCAAGATACATTATTTTTAGTCGTGTGAGAGTAAACAGTGCAAGATTATTATGCTGCTCGGCTTTGTCACAGGGCCGAGTCTCAATCATGTAGAAAGACAACCGATAAAGTCAAATCAGGATGAAAACAATTATCGACGGCAGCAGATGTTGAATAGACAATACCTTAAAATGGGTGTCAACGGAGGGTCAACGATGTATGGTCTTGTAAGTACAGTAATTCACCAGTAACTTGGTCGTTTTTATGCATAACGGACGTATTGGCATCTTTCATTGGCAAAGGAGATAGCAACACGGTCACCGCCCCATTCTTAGCATGAGCGTCAATGGAGCGTCAACGAGTTGTGGTCTTGTAAGTACGGTAATTCACGAGTGACTGTGTCATTTCTATGCATAACAGACGTATTGGCAGCTTTTTTTGGCAAAAGAGATAGCAACACGGTCACCACCCCATTCTTGGCATGAGTGTCAATGGAGCGTCAACGATTGTTGGCTTTGCATCTTGGGCAGGTTATGTTCCGATTGGTTGCAGACATCCATTTGTGAGATATGGGCAGCCTTTACTGGCAAAAACAACAGCGACATGCTCCCTGCAGCGTCCGGAAAATGAGCGTCAACGGAGCGTCGACAGTTTCGGGACTTGCATTCTTCGTATTGAAGGCATCGCGCGGATTTTCGTGTCCATAACTGTATTATTGACAGCCTTGCCAGGCACAAATACCATTTATGGAAGGTGAAACACAGATACCAAATTAATCGATATTGCAAACTGCTCAACAAGCAAAAGCACATTATTGGTTGCTGAAAACGCGATTCTGATAAGATACTACTAACACACTGCAAATTCAAGAGCCTTATATGAACCTAGAGATGGACCCGCTGGGCGACCCGCTTCCAACCCGCCCAATTCAGAGAGGTTGGGAGTTTACCATTGAACCATACCCAAGTGGGCAGGTCTGGTTAATTGACGGCCCCGACCGCCGAATTGGCAACGGTTCGGTTTGGACCTGGACCCAGACCCAAAGTGACGGTCCGGGACCGTTGCTAATACTAGGTGCAGGAAAACATGTTCAGTGGCAAGGTATATGACCGTCCATGTTGTCAATCACGAAATAATGAAATCCATCAGCATACTTACCACGGTTATTCGCCCGATGATAAAATTCTATATCGATCAACCACGGGATTGCTTCCACCAGGAAGTAAAGTGGATGATAGCCATTCGTTAGCAGGTTTCGACCCTCTCTGCGTTGGATTTGCACCATGTACACCACCTTCCACACGCTCTGCTACAGGAAAAAAATACTTATTGTCTGCCACAAGGGAATCAATGAATTCCAAACACTCTGTGTCGGATTCGAAGGAGTGGAGATCATAGAGCTCTGCAATGTTGTACTGTGCTGATTGAATAAAGCGGGATTGAACATGATCGATGTGTGCCCGAACCTGGTACCGGTTTGAGTGTCTAATATCCAACGTGTGCCGTTGCTTCAGCATACATCTTTCAAGATCTCCTGTGTGCGTGCCTCAAATGCTATGGACGAAAGGTTGTTTTGCTGCATTGCGGTGTTCCAGTACGTCTCTATTATCTAACAATGTGGGGCTTCAGCTAATGCTTTTGTAACGCGTTGCGTTGCATAACTTACCTTCTCCAATTCGCTTGCACTCATAAACGGCCGTCTGTTCCACATGTAACGCTTCAGGAGTCTGCCCAATGCACATACAAGACGCATCATGTCTGAGTGACCGAATCGATGAACGCTGCAACTGCCAGACACCACTGATCGAGGTGTAGACACTGCCTGCGGTTGCTATTGCCACTGCCTCTGTATCTGATTCCTTTCAGTAACTAGCGTTGGCAGTGGATTTGTAATGATCGCGCGGGCTTCAGGATTAGGGATGGGGGTAGGAGGGTTGTCAAGACCGCTGAGAGGAGTGGGAGTGCTAGCAATGCTGGATGCGAGGCTGGATACAACGTGACGGGTTGAGTCTGTCTGTGAGGTTCCTCCGAGTGCTAGTGTACCAGGCGTGGTAGCTGAAGTATGAATTGATAGTTGCTGTGCAGCGGACGGGGTGGAAGCCATGCGTTGAGTAATATCTGCAACGCGAGAATTGTTCTGCGAAGATGAGGGGGTGGAGTTCTGACCTTGGATTGTAGAGGCTATGGAACTCTCTCCTTGAGACGAATCCCTCTCGCCAGCCGGTACGGAAACATCTCTCTTAGCGAGGGGAAGTTGAGAATTCCCCAAAGCCCCACGCAGTTGTTGATTCTGACGATTAGCAAGACTTCAAACATTTCATACGACCGGGGTCATATCAGGGTGCGGGCTTTGGGAAGGCATCGTCTGATATGGATGTTCGACCTTTTGACTGTAAGAATAATCTCCTCTGCATGCATATGCAACGGCAGGTAAGGTAGACTCCAATTTGGGAGACAAGGGAGGGATTCGACAAAATAGTCATGCGCAGTGTGGACCGTGCTGGACTTTAAACCGTGATAATATTTGGGGATGAGATCGGTTGAAAAGCATTCAATTATGGGGTTAACTGCCATCAGATTGAACTCAGATTAACCTCAGCATTGATATTCACTGTAACAGCAACGTCTGAAGGTCCATTTGCACCGCTTGAAGGGTTTTTATGCGATCTTGGCGTGATTATCATAGTACAGCACTCATTCTTGGTACAATACTTCGAACCATTGATTGTGTATATCTTTAGCTTGCCGGTGGAGATCCCCATTTGGCAGAGCTTAAAACATTGCAAAGGGAACAGTGACATATTCTTTATCCTATGACATCAGTTGCGTGTGCTTTTTCCACCGCTAGGCTTGAGTAGCCGTGTTGGATGGTTGCACTGTTGGGACAACTTGAGAACTACTCAATTTGCTCCAAGATGCACGAGGTCTGAGCGGTAAAAGTGGTATGTGATGCCAAAACAATGCCCAGTGCCACAAATTGTCCTAACTGCGAGTACTGAATCTCATCTGTAGGCTCCTCCTTGATTAGGTGCCTGGTGGTTGTGCAAGATGAAGGCTGGGCCGTTTTGTGTTCATTAACCAACACAATGCAGGATATGAATCGAATCGCAGGAACTCGAGTATATATATCTATTCTTCCCGCCTACACCTCCATTCTCTTTTCCTCCAGTTTTAAACATACCGCCAGCATCCTGAACTATCTCGACATCACGTGACTTGCACAAACCAACCCGTCTGGTTTCAAAACACACCCCATAACCTACACAACTTTGTATGTTCCCTCTGGGCTTCCTTCCACTACATTCAACTGTATCATAATACTGACGCCTCGGATGTAGATTCATTTCCAACTTGCAGCGATCGCACCAAAAGGCAGCTGCACAGAACAGGGGAAGGACACTGCTAAGGCAAAAATTCGGATATCGGTTATACATCGACTCCAATTGTTGGATTTGGACCGTAACAAGGGATTCTTCTTGGAACACATCCGTGGACTCATACAGATATTCAATGTTTGCTGTGTCAAGGGTGAGAGGGCCTGAGACCTCTTCTATGATATAATCTTTCTTGATCGAGTCACGACTCGCCACTTTTCACAATTCCAGCTGATGTGGCCGCAATGCAGGACCAGGTGTTCGCCTTTTCGGGAGTGATGGGCTGCCTTCCGCACATGCATAGGGCAAATGGTTGACAAAACACACGTCCAAATGAACAGTTGGAGGTGGGACAACGCCCATCTCATTGGGGATCAAGTCAATTGCTCCAATGCGCAGACAACCAGCACGTGGAAGGTTAAACGCACTGGCTAGCATTTCTCTTGGTACGATAGGGATGATCTCAGGGCAAAGAGTCAGCCACCAAGCTGCCGGCAGTACAAGCCAGGCAACTTCCTGGCTGTTAGACCACTGAATTGGGATGAGATAATCGCTGAGGAAGATGATCATGAGCACTGGGCTGGTTCCGGTGCGCCAAGCAGTGGAAGGAGCCATCCTGGCAATGGCAATTACAAAGACAACACCGAGGGTGAGGAGGACGCCCAGGGCCATCAGAAAGGGACCGGAAAGGGAAGGGAACACAGGTTAGACATGGGAAAGGGAAGGTGACTGAGGACGGGAATGGGAAAGGGAAGGGGAAGGCGAAGGGAAATGGTAATGGGAAAGTTATTGTTCAACAAACCCCAGGGGGAGATATTCTCTCTCGCGCTGATGCGTTGCAGTTGCAGAAGGAAATGTATGAGGAATCCTGAGACACAGAGGGGTAACTAGGGTGGGTATATTTTGAGCCGGAAGCATCGGCCGCCATGTCGATGGCATCAGAATATGATACCGACTCTACCGAGGGGTCGAGCAATGAATATGAGGCAGAACATCATTCCGATATGGATATGCGCTTGGAGGATGATGTGGACGCACTGGACGGCGGTGATTTAGACTGCGATGTGGATATGGAAAGCGATGGTGACGATAAAGGGGAGGAAGATGAAGAGGAGGAAGATGAAGAGGAGCAGGATGAGGAGGAGGAGTATGAGGAGGAGGATGATGGCAAAGCACTTCAGACGATCAGCCTGGGAGAGATGGTAAATACATCAGCTGACAATATAGATACCATGGTAGACATTCAGTCAATCCTGCTAGCTGAGCAAGGCCAGGAGATGCGCGAGCATACCCCAGGGCTACCACCTCTGGTGCCTGCCCCACAGCCACAAACTCTGGAGCCTCGCCCACAACCACGAACGCCGGAGACTCATACACTCAGCAGGCTGGAAGATTTGGGACTTGTGACACCGCAACAACCTCGGCCGGCGGTGCCAAGTCTGTGAAAAGCTGAGGCAAACGGAAACACCGCGGATGTGGATGTGGATCAGCAGCTGCTCGGCGAATCGGCAGGTGGTGACAGTCTCCCCGCTGTGCTTCTCGCCCACGTCGCTGTGCCAGATGTCCCTCTGCCTGAGGCGCGCCCGGAGGGCTCGGTAGGCGAGGAATGAACCAGTCATCGGGTTGCAGAGGAGGCAATGGTTGTTGCATAGAGGTTAGGGTCGTGTTTTTGTTTTGTTCCTTTTCATTTGTTCTAATATATGTATCTCAGCCACTGATTATTACACATGTCGCGAGGTTTTTGCATCGCTCAGGTTGTAATTTAATCATAGTATCATGGGACATTCCGCACGCAGCGTTGTTGCAACTCCTGGCGTGTAAGGATCCTCCTTGTGATGCTGTTGAGGCCCAAGAAATCTCTCAAGTTAGCTGAAAGTATCGCGAGCTTACACTCAAAGCTGCTCAGGCCCAGCACCAACTTTCGACCTTTTCTACACTGAATACTCCACTCCTCGCATGTCGTCGACAATGCCAGAGAAGACCCCTTTCCGTTCCCTACACTTTTCATGCCGAAAGATGTATAGCTCAGACAGCTGGCGACTTACACGTATCAAAGTACACCATCCTGATCACCTTCAAGTTGCACGCTGGACGAATCTGACTATTCACAGCACACCCCAACCTGTTGAACCCCCTCAGCATTGTGAATTCAACACTTACAAAGATTCAGTCAAAAACTTGGACGCGTTTCCCCTTCCTCGAACACATTGAAAATATCACAGACTCGGAGTCCCAACCACCCCCACCTCCTCTGCCACGGACGGAAACCTACCCCTGTGCCGGCGCTCTGCCGAGCAATTACATTGCTGAGCCATGGGAACAGGACACTCGGGGTTGCCATGAGACGAACCTACTGAACAATCCGTTCTCCCTGTTTGCGTCGCGTGAAGCATACAAATACATCCAGTGTGGGATCAAGAAGAATGGTATGAAGACATATTATGACAACGTGCTGAGGGGAGAAAACACCGCTCTGCGTTTCCCAGGATTGAAAAACAGGTATCGTGTCCAGAAGCCCGTGGCTAGCATCCCAGTTGAACACGCTCTCGGAGTGTGGGAGCTACACACTCTCGAAGATATGAGATGGAATGACAATCACCAACGCCCTATCAAATACTGGAGTCAAGACATTATCAAGAGCATTTGATGGTTGATGCGGCAGCCAGCCTACACTGAGCATCTCATTTAGGCCCCACAGCATTGCTGTAACAGCGATTTGCCACCGAAACACCTCTATACTGAAATGCACACTGCGGACTGGTGGTGGGAGACCCAGGTAAGCAGAGATAGTGGAGGATAATAACTTCCTAATCGAGGTTAAGCCAACGCTCAGACTGGGGGATACACTGCTTCTCTTGATATTCATATCCGACGGAACACATCTCTCAAATTTCGCTGGCTACACGAAAGAGTCGCCTGGATATATGACAATTGGCAATCCATCTTCGAAGATCTGCCAGATGCCCTCAATGCACACCATTATAATGGTCACGCTCCTGCCGATTGCAATCATGAACCGCACTATTCCTCAGAAGTGGCTGGAGGAGCACTGGCAAACAAACCGAGAGGTGCTGAACAGAGTACTCCGGCAGCTACTTCTGTCTCTCACCATTAAACAAAATCCTGGCGCCGTGAGCGAGTACTACAACTTTCTCCGTTCAGATGGTAAATTCAGGCGGTGCAAACTGGTTCTAGCAGTATGGCTGGCAGATTGCCCGGAGAATAGTGACCTACATCATCTCGAGCGGAGTGTCGGTTTTTGGTGCCAGTGTCCAAAGAACACACTTGGAGATTATGTCCCTCCTGACAAGCAACACCCCCGGCAGGATCATAACCTATAAAGAAGTCTCAGCGATGCCAACACCAAGGGAGCTGATGCCAAACTCTCATCGCGCCATGTTCTCTGAAGATTCGATGTGATTCAACCGATTCCCTGTATCATAGGCGACCTCCCAAAGCGCGACCTCCTCCATACAATGCAAATCGGCATGTTGACCACCTCCAGAAGTGGATTTTTAACTTCATGAAGACGCATGAATGGCTCGACAAGTAGAATGTAATCTGGTCATCCGTGCCTGCTTACCACCACCTCACACCGACCAATAAGTCATATGAGAAAGTTTCTCAATGGAATGGGAAGGAGATGACGGCAATATGCCGGTACCTGCTTGGAGTTGTGACCCAATCTCTACGAGGTGGATGCCCCGCTCAGCATCCCGTATTCAATCATGCAATTGAGTGCACATGTGCATTGGTAGAATTCTATATGTATGCTCAATATAAATCTCAAGATGATGCAACATTGAGCTACATGGAGGATGCCTTGGGTCATTTCCACACCATCAAAGATGTTGTCTGAGTCAGGGAAGCCAGCAAAAGGCAAAGGCCAAAGCTAATGCCCTGAGAACGGAACTCATCAAGAAGTGAATGGTAGACGAGGAATCAAATGCTGAAGCTTGGAAGCTGTCCACGAGGCAGCGTGAAATGAATGCCTGGCGGGATTATATCAGCCACGAGATCGAAGTTTTCATTGAGTTGGATGCCAACTTCAACTTTCCGAAGATCCACTTGATGTTTCATTGAGTTGACCAGATTCATCAATACGGAGCCTTGCTACAGTATGCTACCGAGCGACATGAACATGCACATAAAACGAACCTCAAGGACGGTCGGAACGCCTCCAATCACAATCTCAACTATCTGCCTCAAGTAATTACCTTGCAGTGTTGCATTCGCTGCTTCGAAATTAGAGAGCTCCATCCTCAAGCACTCACTCAGCGTTGGGAGAACACTGCTGTCGCCTGCAAAGTCCTCCCTTCCGGTGCTGATCTGGCTGCCCCCCTGAGCTCCCAGTCATATGCGAAGCCCGAATTCATGGGACCTCAATACTGCCATAATGGACAACATGCTGACGCTATGATCAAAGACTTCAGAGCATTACTCAACAATACACAAGATGCAACGCACCACATGGCAATATCCAGCAGCACACAGGAGCTTATCAATTATAAGAGTCGTAACAACATGTATATATTGGATGACCAGCTGCACGCAATGGAGCTCTGCATTCACAATCGTATCAAGGTTCAAGTTGAGGGTTCAGATGGTGAACACATATCTCAGATGTGTTGATGCACAGGAAGCCAGAGCTGGCGCAGAGAGGATTGACGGAACGACTGGGTGTGGGTATAGCAATGCCCGGGGAAGTGTTATGGCACGCTGAATGGGCGTCTCCAGTTGCAACTGCAATGACTATTCACAATCAAACTCCTTACCGAGGATGCAGCTTTCATTGCAAACTGGTTAGCCCTGGAGGTCACCACAATACCTGAAACCTCAGGTACCTTGAATCCTGTCGCAAAATTTGTACAACTGAGAAACACACCGGCAGCTGTTGCTTTGGAATCTTTCAGTTTGGGATACATGGTCAGCTGTGCGCACATAATTGCAGAGATACCAACCAGTAGTAAGACAGGAGACGGACGGAATGAGCGATGGATTGTCAATAGCCACACAGATCTGGCGACTTGGAATGATGTGTATAATTAGTAAAGAGGGAATTGCATTTTGCGCGCAGGTAGAAGGAACGCAAGGAAAGATTTTCACAGCGTCAACGATCACATTGCTATCTCGATGCAAGTGCGTACCCAATGAACCCATTCCGACGTATTGTGGTAGTTGGCCACAACGCCAGAGTGATTGTTTAGAATCAGAGACCACCAGAACAAGAATACACGGTGAAATAGCCATCAGAGGGTGATATGCAACACAACGCATTGAAGTGATGCCGGGTGCAGAGTAATCTGCCACCGGGGTGTCTCTGACTGCTCTGACATAGCGCATCGACTCCCATGGAGTCTCTCCGGCCGGACAGAATTTTTCTTTGCTGATGCTCCTCTTTCCCTGTTTGCTCCCTTTGGTCTGGTTTGCTCTCCTCTATTCCATTCTGTACTGCTTCATCACCTTCTGTACTCTACTTTTTCACCCACCACTCCTCTTTTGCTGGTTGCACTTCTCTTTCTCACCCGACTATGTCATATTGCCTTTCAAACTCCATGTTGATTCAAAGCAAGCTAAGATTTCATTACACCTTTGTTATCTATTACCAATTGGGCCAAACTAGATTGGAATTCATCATCACTTGTAACAGCAATCAATAATATAGTCTGAATGAAATCACTGAATAACACTGCAGCTCTGATCAGGCTCACTGATCCGTGCTGGTGCTTCCTGATGCCCCAGGAGAGCCCAAATTCAATGTGAAGTGCACTCAGGTACTCTAATTTGATATGAAATATGATCCCCAATCCTTTGGATCTTGTGCTTCAGAATACAACAATATTCTGAACAGTGTTATATTGTCTTCAGAATGGTACAAATTCAAACCATTCAGTAGTCCAAATTTCGGAGATATTGGGACAATTTGCCATGTCTACAAGAATATCCCAGTGCCCCACAAACTCGAAGCCATATACTGCAGGAATGTTTATTACATTGTTTATCACAAATTATTCATTTTAATAAACAATCAGGCTCCTATACCTGCACATCATGATTTAGGGTTTTGGAATAATATGCACTTCAGTAGGTAGTTGAACCAATATGATGATGTACAAGCAATACACAATCAATTCTTCCTAATGCAGAATTTGGTTATGCTTAATATGCTAGGCCAACTCATAATCCAATGTGTATAATATGAATCATAGTATTGTATTTGACAACATTGACAACACTATGAATACAATCTGTCCAACTGTGCGGCTTGTTTTACTTGGGTAAAATACCACAACATGATCGCCAGCAGCTGGATGTAATACCCATTGCTGACTCTTCTTGCAAATCATCGAGATAGTCAATATCAATATTCTGGTCGACAGATGCTCCTGACACTGGAACATCAGATTCTGCATATTCTGAATCAATTGCATGACAAGAAAGGAAGGAACTAATCCTGGGAACATGAAATCGAGGTCATTCTCTTCCCATTACATTGATTAGTCCCAAATATTATGACATTCAGACATGATCCATCAGCTGGCATTTGTACATCTACCTTGCAATCAAGTCTTAGATACTCAACAGAAGTGTGACTGTGAAAGGGTGGATTATAGAATAACAGCTTATTCTGAAGTTTGATGAAGATACGATCAATAAGTACATTCTGGGCATATCTAAGCATGAATCCACAAACATCTTGTTCCGAGTCATCCTCAATTTGAGTGCAGCATTGCAGCGCAAGGTTTGGAATTAAGATACCTAAAGATACATCTCTGAGTGATGTGTATTTACTATGTCTGCACACTCCACAGACATGGGATTCTCTCAAATGATGTAACTTTTGCAAAATAGAGTGGACTAGAGACTCTTCCTGACAATGTTAGAGACATAAATAGTGGGCTCTGTGTCAATAATACCATGTATTGGTATCAGACAGCAGGTTGACAACATTAACAGAATAAATATTGTCCCAGCCTTGACAGGCAGGAGGCAACAGTGTCTCCTCCATTGAGTCAGGACTGGTATCTTGAACATTCTTCTTCAGCCTCATTTGAATGTTATTGACTTGGTTGGTAGACCAATAAAGCTCTCTCACATGGCTTATTTATAGCTGTTGACAAATATCAGTGGCAACATTGTCACCACAAACCAATTGGCCAAATGGACTTTGCTATATTATTTGCAAGACACTGCTTGAAATATCAGAAATGTACTACAGGCAGGTTGCTCGTGTCCCAGAGCTCCTGAATGTTGACTGCTGCTCAGATAGTTTCAAACTCGATTATCCAGATGGATAATTCATTCTTGAACTGCTTTCGCTCAGTGAAGTTGATATGATCGAGCTCTCTCTCCAGTGCGTCTGGAACAGTCTATATCAGCGAGACTCAAGGTGCTGGCTTCATTATCTGGAACTCAAAGTCAGTCTTGATATATCACATCCTTGTCAGTGGTGATGATTGCTGTCCGGTAAGCCACTTCTTCTGCTACCATTCACCTAGGTGAATGCTTGTTGACCAATATGCTTCTGGCACCATTTACCTTACTCCCCTGTTCCTGCACTACTTGTCATTTATGATGTTGGAAGAATCAAAGAACAAGCATGTACTTGTCATATATCACCTACTGTATTCCATGTCTTATCTACTCATTTGCCTTATGACAATCAGCATCTAACCATCTGGCTATCTCTTGTCCTGCTGTATTCAGGCATACATTATGTTGCCCACAGTTTGTTGTAGTAACCTTATCAGCCCCATGTACATAGACCTCCAATGCAGACCAAAGTATATGAATGTTTTGTTCGCCTAACTGATTGGATTCTGTTGCCAACAGTTCATGCACAGTAACCTGTACAGACTTCATCATTCTCTGTTCTTGTCAAATACCGTTCAACTGGTAGAATTGCTGTACTATATCATCAGCTGTACTAAGGGATATAGTCAGCATGATTCTGTTAGGTATCAAGTACAGAGAATTTACATAATGCCCACACTGCTCCCATTACCACAGCATTATAGGCTGTTTCTGCACCTGTTTCAAGTCCTCATTGGAGCAGAGCAGAATTTAAGCACAGTTAACAGCCAGTGATCTATTTTGTCCATGTATCATTTGTCCTTGCCAGGAGTAGCATTTTGAGATATTGAAAGGTTCAGAGGAGTGCTTAAGGCCCAAATGTGATGAAACTGAGCTGATGTGTTTATCTGATAAATCCTTGACATTTCAAACTTGTAGGTATGTTTGATATGATTCAACACGTCCTTCACTCATCACAGGAGCAACTAATACAAATCAGCAAGCTGCCAAAGGCAATAGATATTGCAGAAAGGGAACCGCCAGAACTGGTGGTGGATTGGGTAAATGTTAGTTTACTTTACAAGTTCCAACAAAATAGTCAAATCTCATCAGTTATCAAGTAGTCAAAAAGTTGAATGCTCAATTGTCAAGCTTTCAGAAATGTTACATATCAGGTATGAGCCATATAGCATTTCCACAACTATGACTTGTGCTGAATGATCCCCAACCCACACAGCCAATAGATAGTAACATTGTCTCCAGCATCTATCAGCACAGTTCCTTTTAAATCTAGAACCAGTTGGGGCAAGATTCCTCGATAAGATCTGTGAAGCACCAACTGCATCATCCCATTCCGTGCCTGTATTTTAAGCACCTTTTGGAGGACATTGGATCAGGCCAGTGAGAATGCAACCAGGATATTCAGGTGTCCAGGGGATGTGTTTTCGAATATAACCAATGGCAATATACAGCAGTAACACATGCTGATAACCAGAAACATTTGTTCAGTGAGTCATGGTGGATGTATCAATCACTGAAACAATTCTCAACACAGTACTAGGGTGATCATGGGTATCCTACGACCAGTTACACGCAGTGGTCATTGTGTAGATTCAGCCACTCTATTGGTCTGTGGGTCATCCCATGTCATAATTGAGGTGTCTGTGAAATGGCAGACCACCAACATGACACTATAGAAGTATCAAGTTATATGTGTAGCATACTATTCCACTGATATGTACATTATTTGGAATACAACAATGAATAACAAGACCAAATTCGACTTTCGAAATCATCTTTGGCAGAGAATTGGCTGATTTGCATAATCTGATACAGCAGCAAGATGTATAAAAGTCCAGAAGCCACTTTCAAACATTCCAGGCACTCAGGTCGACCTCAGGAGTGGTCCTAAGTGTTTCAGGACACTCTAAGGCCCCCTTCGAGGTATGCGAAGTGCTCTCAGATAGTGCAACTCCAATTTCAGGTGTGCCTGAAAGAAGCTGCAGATATGGAGGTGTACTCCAGATGGTATGATATTTGACATATAGAATATTCAGATGTTGGAGCAGTTGAAGCCTCTAGGAAGCTCTACGGACAACTTCGAGCGCAGGTGAGACCTCAGCACACCTTCGCAGGAGACATTAGACATGGTGCAGTATTCCCAGTGTAGTGGTTCTTTGGATCACGTAATGACAAGCCACCTCATCTGTCATATTCATCTTTGTTACAATCACCAGAAGATTCGCAACATTATAAGATAACATGTATTATCTATCTTCATCTATCTAGAAATGTACATATGGTCAATCTGGCTACAAAATGTACTTAAGCACAATTGGAGAAGTGCTAGGAGATGCCAATTGAGTTACCTTAGAGATGCACCAGGGGGCTATGATGGGACAAGTGTGAAGATGTACTTGCATGGAGGCCATGCTTGACTGAACTCAAGAATGCACCGGGATGTCAAGACCGGGTGAACTCCGAGTTGCTGTTAGAGGTAATGATCAAGTGAGATAATGGATATACTTTGATGGAATGATACTTCAACTTACAAGGATATTATCAAGGACATTCGACGATGGGGTTTAATGTGATGATTGCACAAAGTTCAAGTCCGTGATCTGGTGTGTTTGGCAATACACTTCATGGCCACGATCATTTGTAAATGGACGCTATGATCACACAATGTTGGAGATGAACCCTGGCGCCATAATTGTGCGAACATTGAAGCAATAATCATGTGAGTTGGGCAATGAAGTTGGAAGCCGTGATGATGGAGACATTGAGGACATCATAAGGCGAGTTTGGAGATACTCTTGGAAGAAGTGATTGACCAACTTTGGCCATGCACTTGGAGGCCGAGAGGGTGTGAACTCTGAAATGATCTTCAAGACTCCAATCAATCAAATTTGGAGATAAAAATGAAGGCGGTTGATCTGGATGGAGGTAAGATCCGAAATGGGATTCCATTCTGTGTTTCACTGGTGATCCCAGAAATGTTGAGAGTAGTATTTAATCAGATCCCCCATGATGTGGGGAATGAGAGATGTGAGACTTGCTAGAAGTGGGAGACAATCGATCATGGGTTGATGCAGCACCTGGTAATATCTCAAGATCACGCCATGGAGAGATAGTGAGATATCACTTATCTTCATGTTCTCAGTTGATAGTAAAGTTCACGCTGAGAAAGAGAGAGGTGAGAGGACACATGGGAAATCTTCCTCAGATGCTGGAAATTAAGCGAATTTCTTGTGGGAGTCAATATACCATTCCGGATATGACAAGGATGATGCCCCATCCGGAAGGTACTTCCACCAATATGAGGATTTCTGAACCCTATGAAACTAGTCATACCGCAGATTTCACACATCGCCTCATATCCAGCATGTTGTGCCCTACCTCTTCTTCTACATCTCGTTCTGATCCACCACTCTGCAATTATCACAGGACCCCAAGTTAATTTATCATTCTGTATATATCCATACCATGATAATGGGTTAACACTGAGTACAACATATACTGAGTACAACAATCAACCAAGATTGACTGTCTTCCATTCGTTCCCACAATTACAAGTTGACCCATACATCCTCCTCCAGCTTCTCGCGTAGATTCCTACAGATTGACCGCCACCATCATGCACTTCATGACGGTTCAAAGAGAAAGTTAGCTTTTCACATCCCCAGAGTTGCAGTGTAACAAAGCGAAGAATGAAGTCTCAACACCTGTCGTACCTCCAACTGGATCAAATGTCTCCAGAATGCCCACCTCCAGTTCAACCACCTGTAGATGGACTACCTCCAGATCAACCACCTCCAGATCAACCACCTCCAGATCCACCACCTCCAGATTGACCATCTCCAGATTGACCATCTCCAGAATGACCACCTCCAGATGGACCACCTCCATATCAACTAACTCCAGATCATTCACCTCCAGATGAACCACTTCCTGGTCAACCACCTCCAATTTCGCTCAATCACAGCCTCCAGGTGCATCCCAGAGTAATAACAATCTCAAACTCATAGTGTATCCCAGAACTCTCACAACCATGGCCTCTACATCACACAACTATGGCCTCCAAGTGGATCACCAAACCCACTCAATCACATCATCCAAATTGATGCAATCATGGCCTCCGAGTACATTTCCAAACTCACTTCATCACAGCTGCATCAGGCCCTCTAAGTTCTTAAGTAAGTTCACTTGTTAATTGCCTCCCGGCATATCTCTCAGTTCACTCGATCTCAGAGTCTGAACAGATCTGCAACATCACTCCATTATGACCTCCAGTGCATCTCCAAGTTCATTTGATCCCATCCTCCAAGTGCATCATCCAACTCGCTCTATCATGGCCTCCATGTTTGCACAATCACGCTCTGCAAGTGCATCTCATAACTTGCTCGATTACTTCCTCCCAGGGAATCTCAAACATCCCCCAAAATCAGCCTGCGTGTTCATCATTGAGTTCACTTAAAAGCTGGGTCTGAGTGAATCTGCAAACTTGCTCAATCTCATCCTCTGTGTGTATCTTGTGATTCACTCTGGTTCCATCTTCTTGCATGCTTCCACTGATTCTTCCAAGCACAGGCTGTAGCCAGTCCAGCTATACCATATGTTGATCAATAGCTTTATAGATACCAAGATACTTAGATAGTTAGATCAGAATGCAAACTATATGTGTGAGTATTAAGAATCATTTCAAGATAAGTAGTAACTATGCTTTCTAGGCAAACCAGTTGCATTCCCAATGATCAAGTCATTTCTCCTAGACTACCAGACAGCGATTCTAGGTACTCCCTGACATATTTTGTGTCTTCCCATCTGCTTCTCTGGTTGATACTGGTCTTTCTATGTGATTGCAGATTTGTCGCCTGCACTCTGGGATGCACCCCAGGTCACTGCATCCATCTCGTGAACTCTGAAATTTGACAGCCCTGGGATTCTTGTCTGACAATTCCCAAACACTTCCAGAGGCCCCCATTGACAAAAATACAGTTTGCTGATGTTCTGAAGTTGTCCAGTTCATACCTCAGATGTAATTCAACCAATATTTAACTTACTTCCTAAATTATTGAGCCTAGTGAAAGTCATGTGTGGACTGATATATATAACTTCAATTCTATTGTTCTGACTACTTGCAATACTTCTTTTATATTCCACTGCTTTGTCATACACTGTCCTCCCCACATTGTTCACTCCTACTACTTCCCCGTAAGCCTTTGTCTGCATTAGGTCCGGGGATTATATCAGATCAGCCATCTGGGGGTCAATGGTTTGTTTGACAGCAGGATGCTTGTGGCATTGTGCAATACATACATTCTCTCATGGTTGATGATTAGTGGACTAGCATCTCATTTATGATTCTGGTACACCTACTGAAGTCACTCCATGATCACTCGGGCAAATCCCAGCCTGGGCATTGTAAATCACATCTCATGTTAGCACTGTATTTATCAATATCGGGTAATATTGTTGATTGCCATCCACTAGTCAATTCTTTTGTGATACATATAGTTTGTAGATACTGCATTGGATATATTCCAGCATGCATTGACAAAATTTCAGAAATTTTCAGTATTCCTACTTGGAAAAATCTCAATAATACTACAGGGAACAGTCCTGTATTGCTGGATTAGATCCTCAGCATAATTTGTTTCAAAGCAAGCAAACTCAGATTAACAAATCGCATTGACAGCTTCATTGCACCACACCGAATTCTGGGGAGGGCTAAAGCAACTTCAGCTTATAATCAGTTTTCTTCATAAAGTTGAACATATCTAACATGACCCACACAATAGTCATGTACATCTACTACCGTAAATCATTATCAGTACTGAGAAATCATCTTCTGTCATTACTGGAATTAACCTTTATATACTTGGTTATCATATAGTACTGCAATCACCACCATCTATCTATGTGATTATGTTATTGTAAGTTATACAACTTCTTAAGCCACCTAGCAGCTGATAATACAGGTCGATTGTCTTAATACAATCAATTGGTGAGATATCTATCTTGCTATGTGGTTGCTCAACTATGATCCTGTACAGAATGAAATGTCGGATATTTGCATCCAGAACAATTCAGGACCAGTTGGTGATTTCCAAAGAGAGCGACATCGTGCCATAATTATCTCAATTGGAATCACTCAGTGTCGCAGGTTTACAAACTGGTCACAGATTGGATGAAGTTGCAGATCATATATATATACACTATCAGTTAAGTCTCTAGTTTTAGTCACCATGAATGTTAATATAGACCTTAGTGGGTTGTTAGAGACATCATATCATGTCCCTTCTACATTCTTTACAGTCATGAACCCTATGAATGTAAACTCCTATGCAAGATTTTACTTGACCCATTCAGGCATATACCAGAGATCAACAGGGTATATCTGATTGAGATGGCTTTTTCTCTGGCAGTTTTCATCAAGCAAAGATTCAGCGAAATACCTTAGTTTGTGAAAACATTATGGAACATAAAAGGCCTTTTTCTGCTGAAGGTTGTTACTACCTTGAATATACCCAACCATACTTCTAATTAATTGGAAATCACATTTTGCTTATATTCTCATATATTACCAGCTTATGTTTACAGAGCATTTCAACACATCAATCTCCAATCAAGATGGCATATATCGCCCCAACTGGTAGCTTGTTGGTGTTACAACGATGCACTGGCAATACTTCAGGATATTTCGATAACAGTTCTTGTAATGTCTCTGGCAGAGACAGTCCATTTGCAAAACCCCCTAATCACATTTATCCAACACCTGTCAATGGTTACCCTCCTTCACAACAACAGTTTCCTGGTGCTCCCTAGTTTCACCAATGTTCTCCAGTCAACATGACATGTAGTATGTAACCAGGTACAAGTTGAAGTGAAGAAATGCCAAGTTATGGGCCACCATGGCCATGTTATGATAACCCCCAATACAGTTATGATGGACATCAGATGTTCCCCCCTCTACAGTATACAGGACAAGGGCTGGTACCTCCCAATGCGACTCGAGTGCAGCTAGCGCTGCCTACAAATCATCTAGTCATACAGCCAACAACTGCAAGCACTACTCCACCAGAGTCTCCTTCCCTCACACCTGGGAGATCCACCCAAAGCCTTCCAATGAACTACTCCAACTAACATTTGTAATACCAAAAATCGATGTTTCAAGGGTGATAGAGTTTCTCCCATTACTGCCACATTCTGATGACCAATATGATCGAGATGATGATAGTGATATCTTGTCAGACTATGGTGATGCAGAAGGCAAAACCTCAATTAGCCAGTTGTTTACAGAATTCTCCCTGAACCAATTTGCCAAAAGGATGAAACAGTACAACTTTAATATGTTCAATCAGAGGAAACGAGTGAGGGTAGCTTGTTTTCTACCAAGATACATCAGAGCATTGTCCAGAAACAAAATCTTATAAAGCAGCATCATAATAGACCTTCACACAGAGCAATAGCAGTTGAAAACAGTTTATCATCATTTGAACACTTGCTACAGTTGGAAAATATTAATAATGCTGAATGGATTAGGCGATAGCGAATCAAGTCATTTGTGAAGAGTTGGGCATGTGGAATTCAGAAGGCAAGGAAGGAAGCAATGTGAGGCATGAAGCAAAAGGTGACAGAAGTGGGGGAGCATGATACTTACAAAATGGGGAGAGATGACATCCCTGGGACACCAAAAACAACATTGATGGTTATTATTCACTTGGTGCCAAAGGATGACAGTGAATACCCCAAACAACATCAATTCTTTTCTACAAATGTAACACAGTGGGAAGAGTTTATTAATTTCACTGCACAACATAGAGGCCCCATATAGCTATGTAGTCTAAGAGTGATATTCAAGTGCAGCAGGGAGCAGAACCAATTGCAGGTTACTAATGTGAGAGTATAGGTATACTGGCAAATGACGAATAATCCCATGCGTGGCCACATAGTATCAGACCATTACCAGTCAAAACGTTCCCAGTGGAACCTGTCAGACAATGCGAATGTATTTGTGTGGGAATTGATGGTATTTGAATTGCGGGAGGATGCAGACCATGTGATTTGACTGGCCTAGATAATTCCTGGTAGTCTTGTGAAGGGTTCAGATTCCAAACAGCTAGTCCAATATACTTCCATTCTGAAAGGTTCTAAGTTGAATAAAAGTGTGGAGGGTGAGAATAATGGTGGGCAGGAGATTGATAGAAGTACTGATGTAAGTTCAGATTGAAAGAATAGAATGGATTATATTGCTCACCTAATTATTCATTCTATTGCTTCTGTGCTGCAGAACTATCATCATGACGAATCTCAAGTATACCTGAGTATGAGCACATCTGATCGACTTACATTGGAGCATCTGAAAGAGATAGTTGAGGACCAATAGAAAACAGACTAAGGTGCAACAGATGTTCAGAAGCAAGTGGATGGTGAGCAGATTTTGGATCCAGATAATAGCAGTTCAGTATTGTGTACTGCACTCAGTTCATACAACAATGAATTTGAATATGAGTATCTTGATGAGATAGTTAGGCTGCTTAATACCAATCCAATGCACAAATTGAAAGTTGACCACATTCCTGTCAACAGCTATTCGATTCCTGGCCCACTGGGAATCAAGTTGTTGGTACCCCAGGATTGGGCTATATTGTTCTTTTCAAGGAGGTGGGGTTGGGATTTGGATTTGCCAGGAGTACTGGTGGATAGTGAAATGTGTCTAGGCAAGAGGCTTACCTCAGTAGCAGGGGTGATAATATGCAGCGTGCTGAATCCAAAGGTTGTTCTGAGGTTCCAGTTTGCAATTCTGTGGGGGAAAATGCATGATAAATGGGTGAATCTGATTAAAATTGACTGTCCAGCCATGTTCTGTGAAAAACAACATCAGTATCCTTTGCAGAGACTGAATTCAGTTCTCCACCTTCTTTCAGTGATTCCGACAATCCCACCTCTGGGGTATGAAACACTTACTCCTGCCCTAGAACTCAAACTGTGGATCACCATGCCTGGAGTGGCAAAGATATTCAGGATTGTCATCTACAAGATGTCATCTGAACACAGTTTCACACTTCCAAACTTGTTTGATGTGTAAGATGTGAAGTTCACCCATTGGAATCTGAACATCTGTACTGACAAGCCAGGAAACTAATACACTATCCACCTTCTACCATATGATACTGAAATATCCCGAGCAAAACTGTCACGTAACAGCCGAATGTTAAACTATTGAGGCAGTTTCCCAATTCTGCTCAGGATCAGCTTGATAATATGGAAAACAGTTTTTGCTGGCAAATATCGATGCATGGTATAATTGAATTCACCCATCACATCACAGCAATGCTGCAATTCCATTCAATCTTTGATTGTTGTTACCTGACAGTGTGGCAATCTTCAGCAACTGCTAATGATCTCAGAAATAATTCGGTAGTCGAAGCACAAGGGGCAGAGGCAGTGTTTTATCCTGGGAAGTGTCTGATGAATATCATCTGCACAGATGACAAACAATATCAACAGTATGTGGCATATCAGAGCATATAAAATAAATACCTTTGGACTATCAGGAAATAGTCTGAGTTGATTCATTGGTATATGAAACTGCTGGTTATGATTCGGATGCTGAATTCTAACCTCATGAACTCCCATGGACTAACGCAGAGGATACAATACTGATACCCATTGAGGAATTATGCAAAATGCAAGGTACTTCGTGAGCATGGAGAGTCCATTGTAGGTGAGTACAACACTGGTTGACACCTCATCGGCAAAATGTAAATGGGTCTGGAAGTCACTCGCAAACGTCCCATACACTCCGGTCAACCCCTCGAATGCTTCGAAGTACTTCCAATGCGCCCAGGCCCCCCTGCAGTTAAGTACGGTGCTCTCAGACTCTGTAAGAGCATTCGCAGATTCTCCTGAAAGTATCTGCAGTTACGGAGGTGCATTTGGGATGCTACAAGATTCGACATATAGGGTAGTGAACGGTTGAAGTATTTGAGACCTCTGCGCAGGTCTGCGGGGGACTTTGAGAGCAACTGAGACCTCTGTGCAGCTCTGCAAGAGACTGGGTGCCAAATTCTGACAGCTGTGGTTCTTAGTGTTCCATACCCGGAAGGCATTTCATCAATCATATTCATCTTTGTTACAGTCACAAGATTTGCTACATTATGATATGGCGTGCATTGTCCAAGACACTCTAGATATATATGTACGGTGTGGTGGGAAAATCCCTTTCTCACCACCACCGCCACTCAGCTTGGCAGAGGACTGAGCTAAAGTGAGTGTACAAAGATATAGGGATGACGGAGATGGACCGCGCGATGGGGGCGGATGGAGATACAGGGGTAAAGGCGATGGTCAATGCGACGGGGAGTATAGTCAGGTGACCCCATGGTAGATTAACTATCATCGCATCTTGCATATCCTCTTATCATACAATGAATTACACCCTCAATTTTCCCCTCTTTTGATCCTACTTGCTCTTGCCGAGATTTCATGGATCCACAAAATTGCATGGATCCTCTCGGCTGGGTGGTATCATATCTTCTCACCCTCATCTTATGCTCCTCGAGCCAGAACAGCTCTTCCGCAGTAATTCCTGTCGGAATGCAGCGAGAGGCGTGGAGGACTGTTTATGATGGACTCACTGCCTTCTAGCTCTGCGGTTGCACCACAAATGGCGCCGAAACCCGGATTCAGTCTTGGAAAGCTGATTACGGAATCGTGGGAAAGAATCTCAGTAGCTAATACAGCCATATGTGGAGGAAAGCAGCTAATGGATGGTTCAAACAATGTCGGATTGGAATGGCAGATGCGGTAGGTGTGATACATCTAAGTCACCAACGCAAAAGGGACCATTCTTATACCTGGATGAACACCGAGGAAATGGCACCGACCTAACCGCAGACAAAAGTGACCGACCTCATACTATATCAGCAAAATGTGAATCGGTCCGGAAGCAACACGCAATCCTCCCAGACACTCCGGCCAACTACAACAGTGCTTCTAAGTACTTCTAGATGCTCCCAGACCCCCCTGGAGCTAAGTAAAGTGCTCTCAGACTCTTCAAGAGCATTCTCAGGTGTTCCTGAAAGCACCTGAAGTTATGGAGGTGCATTCAGGATGCTACGAGATTTGACTATTACAATAGCCGAATTTTGCAGCTCCTGAGACCTCTGCGCAGATCGGCAGGAGACTCCGAGAGAAGCTGAGACCGCTGCACACCTCAGCGGGAGACTTAGTGCCATATTCTCAAAGCAGTGGTTATTACATAACCACAAGGTGATTCGTCTTATCATATTTGTCTTTGTTACAGTCACAAGATTCTCTACATCATAATATGGCATGCATTATTTAAGTCACTCGGTATATAAACATACGGTCCATCTGGCCGCAGATGATACTCGAGCATAATCGGAGGAGCACCTGGGCACGCCCAGTGAGAGAACTCAGAGACACACCTCCTGGGGGCGGTTGTGGTGCAACGATGGAGCTGGAAGGCAGAGGGCCCACTATCAACACTCAGGCTCACTGCTGGCAACGTTGAAGCAGAATTCTTGAGGATGAGCGGTTCTTGTTCAACGAGCATAGGAATTGCGTGAGAAGATATGATACTACCCGGCATTGAGGATCCACGGAATTGCGTGTATCGACTGACAGAGTGAGTGACACCAGAAGTTGGGAAAGATAGAGTGTGTAGTTTCATTATATGATAAGATCAGATGGAAATGAGATGATGTGAATCTACTCTAGGGTCTGCCGAATATATACTCCCCGTCACTCTGGCCACCTCCGTTACCCCTGTATCTCCGGACAACCGCCGTCGCTCCTTCAAGATGTACTTGGAGGCCCTGATCAACCGTGTTTGGAGAAGCATTTGTAGACTGAGATCGAGTGAACTCAGAGATGTACTTGGAGGCTGTGATCGAGCATGTTTGGCGACGCACTTGGAGACTGAGAACGAGAGAACTCAGAGATGCACCTGCAGGGTGGGATCGAGCGAGTTTGGAGATGCACTTGGAGACCGAGAGATCGAGTGAACTCAGAGATGAACTTGGAGGCCGACATCGAGTGAACTCAGAGATTCACTTGGAAGCCACAATTGTGCGTGTTGGGAGATACACTTAGAGGCCATGATCGATCAAAATTGGAAGAGTACTTGAAGGCGGTTGGGCTGGAGGCTATTGATCTGAAGGCGGTCAATCTGGAGGCAGTGAATCTGGAGGCAGTGAATCTGGAGGCAGTAGATCGGGAGGCATGTGCGATGGAAGTTGAGACTCTATTCATTAGTTAACTTGTAATTGTGGGAATGTAGAGAATTGAGTACAACAAGGTCTGCTGAGAGCTGAGAGACTGGCTGGGAGCAGGAGACAGTCAATCTTGGGATGATGCAGTATGGGGTGTATGCAGTACTCAGTGTATGCTGTACTCGGTGTATGCTGTATTCGCTGTTAACACTTGATCATGGCATGGAGAGATAGAGAGGGATGACTTAACTTCGTGTTCTTGGGTGACGGCAGAGTTGAGGACGAGAAGGAGAGAGATGAGAAGACATGGGGCAAAGCATGATGAGAAACTGGGACTTAGAGAATGTCATGTGCGAGTCATTTCACCATCTCTGATACGGCAGGTACGAGTCCTGATCCGGTGTGTAATTTCATCGATACTAGGTCTTCCCAACCCAATCTGGCATGTTGTACCCTTGATCTCTCATATCCGCTCGTATTCTCCACATCATACTCGTCCTCATCCCCCATTCCTCTCTTGCTCATCCACAACTCTACCATCATCGCAGAACACAAAGTTAAATCATTCCTCTCTATCTCTCCATGCCATGATCATAATTTGACACCGAGTACAGCATACACCGAGTACATCATACACCGAGTATAGCATGCACCGAGTACAGCATACACCGAGTACCGCATAGCATACACTGAGTACAGCATCCGCCGAGTACAGCATACACCGAGTACCGCATGCACCCAAGATTGTTCGTATTCACTTTATTCTCATGATTATGAGTTGACCCCTGAATGTAGCTGCAGCTTCCGGCGTGCCTCCCTACACGATCGACCGCCATCAGCCAGCTCACCATGAGAGCCCAAAGGTAATGTCGCCTTGTCACATTCACACGTTTGCGAATCAACTAACTGATGAATAGAGTCTCAGCACCCAGCGCGCCATCCATTGACCGCCTCCAAGTACTCCTCCAATCTCGCTCGATCACGGCCGCCAATATGTATCAACAAAGTCGCTCGATTACAGCCAGCAAGTTCGCACGACCATCGCCTCCAGCATCTTTAAACACGCTCATCACAGCCTCCAAGTGCATCTCTGAGTTCACTCGATCTCAGCCTCGAAGTGAATCTCCAAACTCGCTCAATCACGGCCTCCTAGTGTATCTCCAAACTCGCTCGATTACAGCCTCTAAGTTCGCACAATTGTGGCCTCCAAGTGCATCTCCAACCTCGGTTGATCACGATCTCGGGGTGCATCTTTCAGTTCACTCGATCACAGCCTCTAAGTGCATCTTTCGGTTCACTCGATTACGGCCCCCAAGTGTATGTCCAAATAAGCTTGATTACCGCCTCCAAGTGCATCACCATATTCACTCGATCACGGCCACGTAGTGTATCTCTGAGTTCACTCGATCGTCATTTTCAGGCACACCTTGAAATGCTCCCAATCACCGCCTGTAGCCATTCCAGATATACTGTGTGTAGATAGATGGGCAGCTATATAGATAGATTGATGAGAATACAAACTGAATACATGAGTTTTAAAATCGTTGAACTAAGTAGTAGCTATGATTTCCAGGCACACCAGCAACATTCCCAAAGAAGATGTCGTTTTTCCCAGATTGCTTTATAGTGCTTCGAGGTGATCCCATGCAGGTTGCTGGCGCTCCAAGGTGCTACCAGGCTTGTTGTCGTGGGTCCCAGAGTTGTCATGGGTGCTCCCAGGTGCTCTCAAGTGCACCTGAAGTTCTCTCCGGATTTCCGAGGTGTTCTCATTCTTGTCACGATCACTCCCATGGTACTCCTGTACCAGTCATCCGAGATCCCAGTTACTCCGAAGGCCTGCCAGAATGCCCCCCTAGGGTCTGACACTCTCATGAAATTGACGCACCTAACTTTACACTCCACATCCTCTCAGGCACTCCTGGAGGCTTCCAGTGACTAAAATTTATTTTGCTGATGTGGGACCAACACCAAGGAAATGGTATCAACCTCACACTGGACAGAAGGCACCAATCTCATACCGGGACAAATGCTGAGAAGACGGCGCCACCCGAAGAGTTGGACGACAGGCACCGACCTCTCACCAGGACAAAAGGCATTGACCTCATACCAGGATGAGAGCCACCGACACCGGAGACTTGACAAATGGCCCCGACTTCATACCAGGACCAACACTGTGAAGACGGCACCGACCTGACACCTGGACAACCGCCACCAACCTCGCAGACTCGATGACAGCCACTGACCTATCACCTGGGCAACAGGGACCAACCAAACACAGGGACACACTGGCCAATCTAACACCGGGACCACAGGGCCCAACCTGACACCGGGACAACAGGGACCAACCTAACAACGTGACACAAGTCACCGACCGTATACGTGGACAAGGAAATGCACGTACAAAGTGGTCTCTAACCCCGTTGTACAGACGACACTGATCCGAAGGAATACTAAGAATTTGAATCAAAGATACCTGTATGATTGTGAGGAGTGCTAATCAGGAAACTTCTAGGCATTGGGGGAAGTCGCAGGGAATAGAACACGATAAACGACTTCGCAGGAAGCTAAGTGAGATGACTGTGACAGATGGTGAAGCTGGACTAACACAAGAACGAAACAAAGAGCTCACCTCAAAATGAGCACCATTTGACCTAACACCCCTTTCAAGAAACTCACAAACTAGCAATTGACCTTAGGTCACCAATTGCTGCCAATTCACCACCTACTCCACCATGCCATCTCCAAACCACTACAAACAATACCAATATGTCAACTGAACATTCTCGATCTATTTCCGCTGCTGGTTCCAGTGGTAGTATCACTTTCTCCAGTGCTGGACCCTCAAGCGATGCTGGATCCTCAACCAATGCCAGACGTTCTGCCAATGTCTCGCCCAATGTTGTCCACAATCAAAGGCAATTCATCGGGTCTTTGGCCCTCACCATCGCAAAGGAAATGAAGGAAATGCCACTCCTTGGGACAATGGGCGCCCCAGTCATCGGAGGAGCAGATGTTCCCAAGTTCATCGAAGCCTACGAAAGTCTCTCATCTCACACTGGGACCAACCCTGCGGCCGATGATGTCATGGCAACCCTCCAGTACTACAGCTCGGAAATGATCCAGAAATGATCAACATGATAAAGGCATATCTGCGGAAGTACTGGGAGCAGTTGGAAAAAGAACTGAAGATGCCTTCTGACACACCGATAACCAAGTCTGTATGTATACGAGATCGTACTTGGAGCTACTATGCTAGGACCAGCTGGAACAAGGAAGTGGTGGCCTGAAAGCCTTCATACGCGCCTATGACGACATCAGCTCCATTAGGATCAACATGGGATCCTTGGCCGAAAACTCACAGGTGGAAATGTGGCTCGGGCCCATACCACGGGATTTGGGAGCCAAAGACATAATGTAATTCGAACTAGACATTACAGACCCCTTGACATTGCAATACGACAAACTCTGAAAGCATGCCTTCAACAAACTTATCACCAACAAGGCCTTCGCCCTCTCCGATTGGGAATGAGCACGCGTGGCGCCGGGAGTCACCCTTTACGCACTCCGACCTGGAGTTCCGCTACAACAGATGCCAGTTGTGATAAACCTTCTGGCAATCCTTACCGAAGAGACCCCAGCAGCAGCGCAAGCCACGGAGAGAATTCCTATCGTTGAAGCCAAAAACACAATTGAGATGAAAATGGACAATATGACGAAAGCCTTCGACGCTTGGACCTTCCAGAGGAGGAAAGCGAATGAGCCCAGATACGGAGGCTACCAGATTGCCAGGGCATATGCCATCCAAGATGACTATCCACCTCTGCACACACCAATGAACTTCCCAACTCCGAAAGCACCCACAGGACCCTTTTACTACCGACTGGGACCCAATCACCAGCATTATCCACTGCAAGGATCCGGACCCTGTATCTATTGTGATGAGCTGGGACATGTCCGCACATTCCGTCCCGATGTGCGCACCAACCAGGAAAACAGTATACACCACCTCAATCAACATGGAAGAGTAACCTTAGGACCAAATGAAGGAAATGGAGGTGAGATATCAGGATATCGACCTGAGAGAAGATTTTTGTTGATGCAGGAGTACACCCGGAACATGACTCGACCAGGGCAGCAGTGAGGGGCAGTGGCCACTACAGCCGGACCACAGCCGCGTCAGCCCCAGCACGTTCCAAGATCTCAGCTGTTTCAGAGGGCCTGTGCTGTGGTCACTGCCTTTCACTCTTGGATTGCGTGACAGCTGTCAGAAATCTATGGGTACTACTCAGGTGGTACCATGGGTACCGATATTGAGGAAGACGGTAACGAAGACTGTATCGAGGAATTGTGTGACGAGGATGAAGAGCAAAACTAGGGGCAATGTGCCAGCGGTGCAGAGGAAGAGGTGGAATGTGATATGGAGAACGACAGAGAGACGCGTTTGGATGACAATGAGAGAAAGCAAATGTCGGCAGTGGTACGTACATGGGGAGGATATGTCTTCGTGGACGAGAGAAGAACCCAATCGGATGAGGTGACCAGGGGTGATGATGAGAGGGTACATAAGAAGGAAGATGTTCCGGAGGTGTCAACGAGTGCTAGTAACCAGGGACAGAGAACTATCAGGCAAGCAGTAGCATTCAGCAAGCAACTGGCTCGGAGGAACTCCATCGAAAACATGACTCCAAAGACCCCAATCTCTCCGAAAGTGCAACGACATCTGCAAAATGTGAAATGGTTTGGAGGTCATAACTGAAAGACTCAGCTTTTTTGAACAGCCACACATATCCTTCCAGACGCTCCCAGATGTTCCCGAACAGGCTGAATTCTAAACGATGTGCTTCTTAGGTACTTTGAGAGTTCTTCAGATGCTCCTCAATGCTTCTGAAGCAGCGGAACAGAATACAACAATATTCTAAAGAGTATGAAGTCGTCTTCAGAATGCTATAAAATCATGCCTTTAAGTTGGTAAAATTTCGGAGCTGCTGGGGCTACGACACTTGTCTTCAAGATGATTCTGGTGCACCTGGAGCCAGACTCTCTGGGAGTGATATGTATATAATTTCTATATCGAAAAGTAAAATTCAATAAACTATCTCACAGCTATACCATTGAATCAGGCATTCGAATCTGAATTGATACACAGTCCAGTAGGTATCTAGCTCAACATGATTATTTCCAAGCCATATGCTATCCATGCCGCCCGATGCAGCATTCTCCTGCACCAAATGTGCCGGTCCAACTATTGCCCCAAAAGGTACAATATGCATCTTATTCGGTTGTTTGATCACCCGGATGAACCTGTCAACACAATCAACCCAACCATGGAGATCTTTGTACCTTGTTGGAATCACCACCGCGTATTCTTGAGCTTGAGGACGTAATACCCATCATTGAGTGGTCTGGCACCTCTTAGAAAAGGTCAATAATGCTTTCCCGGCTGGCAGGCGCTCCCGAAATTGGAGGATGTGATTCGGTGGAGTCCTGCTGAAGTATAATACAGGAAAAGAAGAATTCGTCCTTGGAAGGTGTTATCAAGGTCATTCTCTTCACTTTGTGTATATTGGACCCAGATGTTATGAGCTCCAGGCATGATCCCTTGGTTGGCATTGGTATATTCTACCTTGCAATCAAGTCCCAGATGCTCAACAGAAGTAGGGTTGTGAAATGGTGGACGGTAATACAAGAGCCCATTCTGGAGTTGAATAAATATACTGTTTGGGGGTACATTCTGATCGTATCAGAGCATGAGTCCACTGACTTGGTATCCCCAGTCCACTTCAATTTTCGCGCGGAATAGCTGTCCAAAGTTGGGCATTCCAATATCTTCTGATGCATCTCTGAGTGAGGTTAATTTGATACTTCTGCACACTCCCCAGACATGTGTTTCTCTCAAATGATATGCTTGCTGTGATCCAGGGCGGATAATGGGCGTATCCTGAATTGTTTGCAGACATAAAAGATGGGCTCTGCATGTACTTCACCGTTTATCGGTAGCAGACAGTAGGTTGACAATTTTTGTAGAGTCAATATCGTATCAGCCTTGGAGTGCAAGATATGACAGTGTCTCCTCCATATAGTCAAGACCGGAACCCTGGTCATTGTGCTTGAGCATCTGTCAAATGTAATTGACTTTGTTCCTAGATCAATATGCCTCTTTCACTTTGGCGATATGTAGCCGTTCAGAAATATCAGTGGTAAAATTGTCACCGGAACCGATTCGCCAAATTGACTCCGATATATGGCTCACATGATGCATCTGTGGATATCCAAAATGGATCATGTGCTGTTCAATGGTTTTCCGGAGCGCCTGAATGCCGATTGTCTCCCACCAAGATTCAAACTCGATCATGTCGATTGGAAATTCCTTCTTCAACCGGTTCTGTTCATTTGAGGTGATACCATAAATCTCACTCTCCAGCTGGTTAGTGACCCGCGCTGTATCAGCCAAGGTCCAGGTTGTGGCTTCCATCTCAGCATCGGATAGGCAGATCTGGAATGACAGTCGCTTGTCGGCGGTCATGTTTGCCGCCCCGTAAGCCTCGTCTTCGGCGGCAGTTTTCATGATGGCAAGTTCTTTGGTGAATTTGCTTCAGGGACTGGTTGCCATAGTCCCAACTGACTGCAATAGTTGTCGCTCATGACGTTAGAATAATTTACCAAAAAGATTGCGTTTCGCAGGCATTACCTGATGGATTTTGCGCTCCAATCGCTCTATTGCCTGCTGACGATCAGCATCTGACCAAGTGGTTGCCACGTCTCGGGTTCTGTTCAGGTGAACCTGAAATTGCCTACATTTTGTTGTGGAAACCTCTTCAGTCCCATACACAAGGGCTTGCATTCCAGCATGAATCTTATAAATCTTTTGTTCGCGTAACTGATGGGATTCACATGCAAACAGTTCATCCACTTTGGCCTTTGCAGACTTCGACATTTTCGGATCTCAAAAAATACCCTCCTTCAGGTAAAATTGCTTGACTGCATTGTCTAGTGCTTTGAGAGATAGAACCGAGGGATTTTGTCGACTAACAAGAACAGAGAATTCACACAATGCCCGCACATCAACCCTTACCACTTCATCGGAGGCGGTTTCCGCCGCAGTTTCCTGGGCATCCTGGGAGCAGTCAAGAATTGAAGCAAAATTCATTGCCAGTGTTCTCATCATTCCACGGATGTCTTTACCTTGCCAGGTGCCGCTTTCCAACAAATCTAATGGTTTGGTGAAGTGCTGGAGGCCGGGATATCGCGGGACTGATGTGAATCGATTGTCAAATTGATTGTTGACATTTCTAGCCTTCAGTTATTTGAGCAGCCAGTGCAATATGTCTTTAACTAAACCCAGGAGCAGCTGATGCAATTCATCAGGCTGCCAAAGGGGGACAGACATTGCAGAGAGGGTATTGCCAGAACTGGTTGCGGATTGGGTGGACACCTAGAGTGTGAAGAGCATCAAGAGTATTGTCCTCCAGCAGCTCCGAGTGAATATGCTGGTCTCTTGAGTTATCGAGTGGTCGAAACGTTGAATGCCCCATCAGGCCACCATTGGGAATTTCACACATCGGGCATGAGCCAGATGAGACATGAGCAACCATCACGTGTTCCGGACAATCACCGACCCAGGCAGCCAACAGAGGGTAACATTGTCGCTGGAATCCATCTGCACAATCCCATTTCAAGCCAGGGCCAGTGATGTCAAGATACGTAAGTTGAGACAGCACAGTTCCAACTGTTGAATGCCATGCTTGGTCAATGTTTTTGGCACCTTTCAGGGGACATGGGATCAGACAGACAAGAATCCAGGCTGGCTTTGTAGGTGTGCCGCGGATATCTGTTCGAATATTACCAATTGTGAGATTCTGCAACCAGGCATGTTTGTCGCCCGACAAATTGTTTAACGGAGTCTTGTTGGATGCACATATGACTGGCACAATCGTCGCTCTGGTAGGAAGTTGATCCTGAGTATCCCACAACCCATCGCCTGTGTTAATCCCGCTGTAGATTTGACGAACCTCAGAGTCAGGGAGGGGCACTGGTTGAAATTCGAGGTGTGCCTGATCTGGGAGATGTGCCAAAAGGAACGGGATACATTTGAAAATATCCCAGTAGTATAATTTCCCGAAGATATGTAGGTCATCTTCAATCAAACTATCATCGCCGAGCCCGGAATGGAGTCCACAGAGGAGCTTTCATAGGGCATCTGCGGATTGGAATGATTCGATTTTGAAGTTGTCCAGTCCATGCCTGAGATGTTGATCAATGCAGGTTTTTGTTTGCTGCCTAAACAACTGAGCCTGCTGAAAGTGATGTGCGGACCGAAATGGATGCCATGGATTCCATGGTTCTGAGTACTTGCGATGCTTGTTGTACAATCCAGTTGCTTTGCCATATGCTTTCCCCCTGCATTTTCCACTCCAACTACCTGCCAATGAGCCTTTGTCTTGGTTGGATCAGGGGTACAGGTGAGATCAGACTGCTGAGGGTCTATAGGTTCTTCGTTGGGAGTATCTTCAGGTGGTGGTGCACCCGGTACGTTTTCTATGAGTAGATCATTAAGTGACAGCTTGTCGATGGGCATTCAGGTGCACCTACTGAAGTCAAACCATGATGGCTCGGGGTGAGGGAACCCTGCAGGTGGTAGAATCCCATTGGGTGCTAGCCCATCATTCATCGATATTGGGTGATATTGTTGATAGTGAACCTCCAGTCAGTTCCTGTTGCATAATGTCATTTTGCAGATATATCATTGAACATGTTTCTGGTAAGTGTTGACCATATTTGAGAAACTCTCAGTGTTCTGACGAATCTCGATGATGCTTCAGGTGGTATGGTTTGATGCTGGATTTGAGCTTCAGGGATATTTGTTTGAAAGCGAGCTAACTCAGGTTAGCGTATCACTTTCAAAGCCGCATCACACCCCACCAAATGTAGAGAAGGGGTAAAACAAAGTCATCTTACGATCAGTTTTCTTCACAAACCAGGATAATATCTACTGAAAATAGTTAGCAGAGAAAGTTTCTTTTGTCATGACTGCGATCAACGTTTAATACTCTTTATCAGGTGCTACTATGATTGGCCTTATCATGTACTAGATCATTGAGGCATTGGGCAGATTATTTCTACACTCGAGCCTTTAGCAGCGGATAACATCATCTCAATACAATGAATAGTTAAGTTTCCTAGCTGGCTGTATGCCCTCTCAATTGATCATCGAGAACTGATAGGCTGGTGGGATGTTTTCGTCAGTAACGATCCTTGACCGGTGGGTGGATCCCGAGGAGAAAATGAAGTGTGCAAAAGGAGCTCAAAAGGAAGCAATCACCATTGCTGCTCGACTAACAGGCCTCATATTGAATGAAGTATTAAGGTCGTACACCAACAATTTGAGTGTACAATGCCCAGTCATGGTAACCTTCCAACCGGATATAGTTCATGTTGGTTTCCTCCTGATATCATGTCGAATCCCTTCTAGGACCTGTACAGTCATGAACCGAACAATGGTGAGCTTCTATCCAAGTTGCTAGTATACGAATTCGAGCATATAACAAAGAATGGCAGGATGTGTGTGATTATGATTTCTTTTTCTCAGTCAGGTTTCATGGATCAAAGGTGCATTGAAACACCACAGTTCGTGACAAATGAGATGGATATAAGAGGCCTTCAATCTGCGGAAGGTCATTGCTGCCTTCAATATTCTCAACTATACTCTGATTCATTCAAAATCACCAATTGAATGGATAATTTACCACCATCTTGTGTTCACATTCAATGTTGACGAACAGATCTCCACCAAAGACAACCAATATGGCTCCACCGGGTGGCCTGTATGGCTCACAACAATGCCCAGATGACAATGTGGGAGCATCAGATAATAATGTTGCAAATGGATCTAGCAAAGACATTCAATTCGGGCAACCCACGAATCAATTTCGTCCACCACCAGGTTATAGTTAGCTGCCCTCGCAGGCACCATTTCCAGGCGCTCCCCAGTTCTACCACCCTGCCCCATTCAACATGACACCAAGTTCACAACCAAGCTCTGGTGGTGCAACCCAAGGATATCAGAGTTATGGGCCATCGTGGCAAGGAAACAACTTCCCCCAAGGAGGATATATTGGACCTCAAATGTTTCTGCCTCACCAATTTACAGGACAGGGGCCGTCATCTCCAGGCGCACCTCAAGTGCCTACAGCACTGGCTGGGAACATTCCAGTCAATCAGCCGACATCTTCCAGCGCTACTCCATACGGACATATTCGCTGCGCACCTGGGAGAAATCCCGTTAGCTTCCCCAAGAAACGATTTCGGCCAGCTGCGCAACCGCGCAGGACAGATGTTGCAGGGATTGCTGATTTGCCCCCATTGCCAGATATTTCTGATGATGAATTCGATGCAGATGCTGAGAGCAATGATGCGTCGGGCTTGGGCGCGGCCGAATGCAAAGCCCCAATCAGCTTGAAGCAAACCAAATTCTCCTTGAAGCAATTTGCCAAAAAGATGGGGCAGCCCAACATCAGTACGTTCAACAAGTGGAAGAAGGTATGGGTCGCTGGGATTCTGGAGAAGAAACATCGGTCCATTATCCCAGGACAGAATCGTTTGAACCAGATGCAAGATGGCCCCCTGCACTGGGAGACAGCAGTTGCAGACTTTTTGGAGACTTTCGAGACCTGGCTGCTTTGGAAAATATTGTTCCTGCTGAATGGATTTGGCGACATTTGGTGGAGATGTTCTTGAAGAAATGTGCAAGTGCGGTTCAGGAGGTGATGAAGAAGGGAAAGCGAGTCAACAAGCGACCGGCGATGGATTTGGGTGAGTGTGCGGGCAACACTACGAGAGGTAACATCCCAGAGTTGCCAAATACAACTTTCATGGTTGTAATTTGTCAAGTGCCAAACGGCAACAATGACCAGTCATCCAGCATGCAACTCCAAGCTTCGTACACAGATGTGAGGCACTGGGAGTAGCTGATTGATTTCATCGAACACACATTGTTCCCCAAAAGAGCAATACTGTCTGACGGCGATATACAAATGCAACTTGGAGCAGGAAGAATTGGACGAAGAGTATATGGGATTATATGCACCCGGGCAAATCATGAATGACCCTCTATATGGTCAGATATCATACAACAGTTCTATTTCAAATGCCATCAGGTTGAAACTGGGACACGATGTGAATGTATTTTTGGTAGACATGAAGGCAGCGACAGGGAAGGATATTGCGGAGCACGTAATGAGACCGGACAAGGAAATCCCCGCTGGCCATGTTATGCTTTGTTATGCCCCACTGCTAATCAGTATACTTCGACTTCGGAGGTATCCGATGAAAATGAAAGAGTGGTGGATGAGGAGGCAGGTGGGAACGATATTGATGTTATTAATGTAAGTTCGGATTGAGTGAATAGAATTGATTATATTCCACATATTATTGGGTCCAAATGCTTGTTTGTGAAATACATAACATCGCAATGAATTTCAGCAGCACCGAAGTATGAGCCCATCTGCCCAACATACCTTGGAGCAACTGAAATAGATCATTGAGGATGAAATGAAGACCGACCAAGGGGCAAGAGATGTTCAGGAGCAGGTGGAGGATGGCGAGGAGCTCCTCGATCCAGATAATACCAGTTCAGTATTGAGCACTGTTCTCAACACAATCAACAATGAATTTGAACACGAGTGTCTTGATGAGGCGGTCAGGCTGCTGAATGCCAATTCTATTCTCCAATCACCAGATGACCATGTTCCAGGCCACAAGTATTCAATTCCAGGCCTACCTGGAACTGAGTTTCTGGCGCACCAGGCTTGGGCCATGAGGTTGATCATGAGGAGATGGGTTTGGGATGCTAATATGCCAGGAGCACTGGTGGCGGATGAGATGGGTCTTGGAAAGACTTTCACCTCAGTTGCAGCGGCAATGCTTTTCAAATTGGTGACTGAGATAATTGTAATGGGGTTGCCACTGTCCATTGAATGGGGGGATACCCTTGAAGAGTGGGTGATTTTGGCGGATAACAACTTTCCCGGCATTGTCGGTGAAGAGCAGGAGTGGTATCCACTCCACAGATTGAATTCTGTGCCCCTCCGGCTGTTGGTGATCCAGACGACACCAACTCACGGGCATCCGGCACTTATATCGGGCCATGAACCGATCATGGTGGTCACAATGCCCGGAGTTGCAGAGACCTTCAAGACTTACATCAACGAAATGACACATAGAACCGATTTCAAATCCGTCAACTTGTTGCACGCCGAAAATGCAAATCTCACCCACATGGATCTGTACACCAGTATTGATGAGCAGGAAATCCGATGGAATATCCACCTTGTGTGGTATGATACCTTAACATCCTGAGCGAAACCATCAAGCAATGGCTGACTCTCACACTTTGTGTGGAGTGTTGGGATTTTTGATGAGTCTCACCGGTACAGAACGAAAAATAGCATGGGCTGGAGAATTGCGACACATGCGAGAATTGGACTCAAACCTCAAGTCACCACAACAGCAGGATCCCATTCACTCTATGACTGGTCTTATCAGACAATGTGGCTGTTTTCAGATGTGCCTGAAGATCCAGGGAACGAGACAGTGATGGAAATGCGCGGGGCCGATGCACTGTATTCTGCTGTGAAGTGTTTGATGCACGCAATCCAGACTGAAGACCAGGAAGCTCAACAGAATGTGGCACACCGGATGATTCAACCAGCGATGCGCTGGACAATTAGGAGGTGGTCAGAATCGGAACTTGGGAATGGGAAACCACTTGTTCGGATACCAAAGGAGAATGCACACGTTGTTGATCTCGAATGGAATGAGGACAACCAAGCTCAACTAAAGACCCTTGTGGAGATATACCCTTCACAGCGTGCTTCAGGAGCGTGGAGGGTTCATACATGGCAGCTGGCAAGTGTGTCATTAGTATTGGGAGACACCGAGGATCGGAATGGCGTTTCAGGATACTGGTACAATGAATGGCCACTCGATACTTGGGTGCATTCTCCCATTTTCCGATGGCTGAGAGACACATTTCTGCCAATGCTTGTCAACAAATCTGCGGAGTATCCCGAGCCGGACGAAGAAGAAGCATCAAATGAGGCACTCCTACACGATCCTGAAAGTCTTAAATGCACCTTTCCTCCTGTACTTCCTCCTCAAATGGCGGTCCTATTTTGTCCTCTGCCAGGCCAAGGTCATCATTTGAAGTGGTGGCTCACAAAGTATTTTGTGGATAATTTGGATATTTTCTACATGTTTGCAGAAATGGGCAACAATGAGCGCACAGAAATGCAGCACAAATTCAGAGATTCACCAAATCCCTCAGTGTTTGTAACTACACCCAAAGTGGGCGGGACAGGTCTCAATCTCACAGCAGCACACCATGCGATATTAACTCAGAAGTTCTGGGTGTTGAATGAGCAGTGGCAGGCATTTGCACGGGTTGTCCGACTGGGGCAAAACAGAGTTCCACAGACATGGCTATTGAACACTGGACCCAATGGTTATGAAAATAGAGCGAGTGATATCCACCACCTCTCTGGGGTGGCTCAAATGAGAGTACTGCATGGTCTGATGAACTGACCCAACATCACGACGACAATGATATACAGGATTCTGGAGTGTCGGCAGGACCATATGAAGCGGCTTACGGAGCATGGAGACTTCGTGCCATCAGATGGTGAGGATGAACCATAATTATCAGAGCAGTGAAATGAAGGTACTCCTCTTTACACATTCAACCAACACAATCTCACCAACTGACGCACCATGGGCAATTCGTATGGAGAATAAGGCGCAATTGAGGAGTCCAGGAATATTGGTTAGAATTCGTTTCCATTTCGTGTTAGATGATTATAGTGATGAATATGAGATGATGGCAATGGTAAACTCACATCTGGTAAACTGAATGATAGCCTCATTTGGACGAACCAATATGTGATGAAAAGCAGGTGTGCAAGTTTAATGGAGGACTAAGTGAAATTCCGCAGTGCTGTATATTTCACTGTGTGAGAATCTGTCGAGCTGTAGTCCCTGCATATTGTCAACTTATATTATCTGTGTGGAATTGTGATTCCGAAATCTGCAAATCAGATCCGTGTGATCAGATGTGCCAAAACTTCCAACTTTGATTCGAATTATTTGTTGCTTGTCTATTTGAAGTGCACTGGATACTGGAGTCCCGAATGAATTCAGGATATTGACTGAATCATCAGTGTGGAATAATTTACAGTCGATTGCACAAGAGAATCGCTGTCAACTTCTCGACCCTCCTGTGACAGATCCAGTGCAGTATATCTCAAATCATCCGTGGATAGAAAGACTGTCTAAGCGATATCGAGTTGATGTATTGTATCGTGAGACATGGCTCGCGTATTTCAGGCTAACCCGAAGTATACAGTCGAGTATTTCCTTGCCCAGGAATGAAGTTCAGGCACACCTCAAATCCACTTACTGTTGAGGTTGAAGGTCTCAAATTTGACACTGCTAGCATATTATATTCACCGGCCAATTTTGACAAGCCGGTACTCATTATTAACCTATGATCTCACTCCAGGATATGATCCCACTCCAGGCACACCTCTGAACTGTGTGTACACACTTCGCATTACCCTTGAACTATTCATTTTGCTCCATTCCAAGTATATTTCCTCCTTCCTGAATCCTTTGAATCTGTGGCTGCCAGCACACACAGAGTGTCACCTTTCAGATACTAAACTTTAGGTGCAGGCACAGCTCATCCCGCTCGGCCACAGCTGATATCTAAATCTATGCTTGATCCGTCTGTGAAGGCCGCCGCTTAAATGCCATAACTGTCACGCTCTGTGTCAACCTATCCTCTGGAGGAAGGTGTCCACCACATGCCTACTGTACATGCACAGCCCGGGGCGATAAATAATGACACTTAGCTGGATTTTGGCTAAGAAGTATATTCGGACCTTTCATTTCGAAGATCCTAAAATAGCTTCGGTCGTTTGGGCTCCATAATCGAGCTGCAGCCTGAGAGAGTGAACCTCAAAAGACAGCTTCTGCTCAGCGATTCTGCAGATGACCGGCAAATCCCGCTCACTTGTATACCACACTCTCTCGAATAGGCTTAAATTCACAATGCTTTCAATGCAGACTTCACTACATTTTGACTAACTTCTATGTTTGGGCCGCCAAAAACCATTATCATAATATAGATTATGAACTGATTTCAATCAACAGTGCTCGAAGAGATAGAATCTGACTGCCAGACTCTGCTCAACGGCTCAATTGGTGACAAGCATGCTCTCACCCACCGCATATCTTGAATGCCTGAAGTTCGTGCCAAAGCATAAACAGACGATATCTGATTTCCAACAATGTGCAATCTCAACAGTGCATGAAGAACAAATCGTGATGAAAGCTCGAGTTAAGACAAGGCAGTGTCCGAGAGTACGACTAACTGTCAAAGTGAGGTGAGCCTACCATCCCAGCCATTCCATTAGATTGAATCCTGCCTGCCAATTTAATGCTCGCGGCACCTCAATTGGCCGGAACTGCATGCTGTTATTGGTCTTTCTGCTGTCAGATGAAGCCTCATGACGCAATCATCTCAATCTTACAAGATATTATGCGCAACATCTGCATGTGAGTGACTATCTCTGACCCATTCGCTAGCAATCGTGGCATTGACGACAACTGGAATCGATTAGATTACCCCTCAATCTTCATCGTACTATTACCATTCTTCCTCAATGTTGAATCTCACATTTGTGAACCTAAATCCTCCATCTTCTTTTACACTGACTGCGTACGAATTGTCATTCAGCAGACTCGGGACCTCTGAAAGTGAAGTTCTGCACACGACATTGCCTAATGGACCGCTAACTTTGCTGCAGACTCATAAAACCACAGAATATCATGAACATAGAGTGTCCTTCTGACTGGTATACCGCATTCAGAGATTCATATTTATCCACTATCCGCAACAAACTCAGTTTGAACCCATGTAACTTCAACTATTGCCACTCACCAAGGTCCCAACTCTATCCTTCGTCCAAGTCCTGCAAGATTCTTCAACACACCGACAATTCTGTGCCACGCGGTCACGACTCATATGCTTGAACTAGAGGCCTATTCAACTACCTTCAGCAGAGTCATATGGAGGGGCAATCATGATCAACCCATTTCTCAGTTTCCCATGTCCAGTCCTGAGAGGTAGTTAGCGATACAACGATGTTACTGTCTCAAGTTGTTCAGGTGCGTCATGTTCAATTCTACGTATGTTGGCATAAACAAACCTCCAGTTCTTGCATCAATAGCATACTTGCATACGAGTGCTAACCTGTGGGAACTGGGGGCATGAAGAACCCATATAATCTGGTGCAACTGACGCTTGCTGAATAACAACAAATAGCTAGCATCAGGAATATAAATATGAACCGCCGACATGTCTTCAGGACGCATTCCAGACACACCTCGAATTGCATCCTCTTTGACTGCATGTTACTTTGTTGCCCTGTTTTCCCGTTATTCTATTCAACTTCATACTATATTTACCCTTATATACTTCTCTCCACATTCCCAACTTAACTTCATCAAACATGGAACCTATGGCTAGCCAGGTGAGGAATCACTATTCACAGAAGAATCAAGAAACACACTTTGAGAGAGCACTTGCACGTGCATTGCAGAAGACAGCCAATCTTCATTGCCAATCAAATGTTTGAACTTCCAACCCAGCTTTTGAGTATAGTGTTGGAGATAGCTAATGTCCGGGCTATAATTCAGATGAACCAGGATGATGAGGATACCGATCGGGAGATAAGCAAAGATGAAAGTGAAGACGCTGGAGAGTCCACCTTGTCATCCAATATCGAAGAAGATGATTTGGACATCTGGCAGGAGGTCCGACATCTAGACCACGCACGCCGTGATAAGACAATACGACCTACATAGGTTCCACTGCCAAAGAAACGGAGCGGTGCTGAGACTGTCATTGCCCGCACTCCACTTCCAAATCTATGACATCCAGTCACGGCCATAGCACCACCATTGCTGAAACGCCAAAAGTCAGCTATCATCATATCACACAAGTCTGACGTTGTATAGGCGCTCCCGCTTTCCATGGCCAATGGAGAGCACAATGTTCCTCAGCCAAAGCCCTGTGGAGATTACAACGTTCCTCAACATCAAAAGGCTACTATTGAGGTGGCGAAACTGTTCATGGAGGCAATCGTATTCACAAAGACTCCCTGCCCAATCGTTTCCGATGAGAAGTACTCGACAGTTGGCGAAGCAGGGAAACTAGCCATTGAAGCCCAGGATTGTCAGCGGGCATCAGCCGGGGCTCCTGTAGGTACTCCATCTGTGTGTCAGTTGCACAGTTGTCCATCTCTTGAAATCGATCTGCAAACCCGAGAAGCTGTAAGTGATTATTCTGTTTTCTGCTCCTCGATTGGACATATGATCATACTAAACCTCCAAAAATACACAGTTGAAACTAAAGATTAGTATCATTCGAGGACATTTGGCAGATGGAGATCATAGAACTATTGTCCGTAGTTACCAGTTGGATTTTGGATCAGAGACTGAGGTTTGAATCGAAATCAAGGACCTCCTGTTTGACGATGCTCATCTCTCGAAGGTCATTGATGACAAGAAATCCTCCTTCGTGCACATAGAAGTGCTCGACTTAATCTACCATCAGTTTTTCTTCACCGCCTATAGCTTAGGCTGACAACCGACCACATTGCAGTTCTTTCAACCCCCAACTCTGCAGACATTTGCGCTTGTGACTGCAGCTATTCATTGTGCGTTGTCTGAGTATGCCACTGGAAAGAAAATAACAGTTGTATTTTCTCAAGATGAATATCGAGGTAAATTTTGCCCTTCCACCGTGATCAATTGCATTACTTCAGAAGCCATTTCACACATCAAATTCAAATTACACATGGTGGGGCTGCTTTATACCCCCTCCCCCAATGGTGCTCCTCCGCTATAATAGGCGCTCCTCAATTCCCGTCAGCACTGTGAAATCCTCGTCGGCACTCCTCAATCCCCTCGGTGCTCTTCAGTCGAAATTGGTGCTTTGATATTTCATTCAGCTCTCTTTACTGACTTTTCTGTCCGTGCTCCTCCTCGAGGATGGGCGCTCCTCAATCCCCTCCTCAACCTCGATTAGGAGCCGCTCAATTTCATTCCAGACTCCTTACCTCCCTCACCTTGCGGCGATGCTCACCCTGGATGGGCTACTGCACTGCAAAGGCGCTCAACAATCCCTGTCGGCACTCCATGGCCTGGATTTGCGCCCCTCAATTCGATTCTGCACTCCTCCATCACCATCAGCACTCCCCTTGCCCACCTCGCGCACGACATCAGGCACTCCTCCATTCCTGGTGGCACACCTCTTCTTCCCCAGAATTCATCATATTGCCTTTCAATCTCCAATCTGATTCACCGCAACCTAACCTCAATTTGAAACCTTTTGGATATCACCAGTCGAGCCAAACGACACTGGAATTCAATTTCACACACTCGCCAGGCCCGAATCATTCGGAAATACATGGAGCGCCTCCAGCTTCTTTGCACCATTGATGAACTGTGTGTTCCTGCATTTGTCGGCCCTGATGAGATTGGAGATTCAGTGGATGACATTGAGTCTATGTTCGATTGATATCATTCCGATCGCTTAGTTGGGTAATTTTTTGGTTTTACCTACTTTCATTCTTGAATCACTCGCAATTTTCTTTGGTTTGTCCTTAATGTAGCGATGCAAACAATAGAATGTTGATGAGACGCTGGGTGCTATAGTATGATTTAGAAGTTGATAATGAACAATAATCTATGCATCATACATGGAGGGTATTCTTATTGCTCGTGTACATCCGGAGGATCTCACAGAACACCTGCAGTTCTTCCAATGAATATCCATAAGAACCCGGCATCTCTCAGGATTAGTTTGGGATTCCCGCATTGGTTGGGCGACAGTCCCAGGTGCTCCCAAACTTCTCACAACTGCTCCCATGGTGCTCCCATACCAGTCATCAGAGATCCCAGTTACTCTGAAGGCCGGCCGGAATGCCCTCCTAGGGTCTGATACTCTCCCGAAATTGACGCTTCTAAGTCTACACTCCACATCCTCTCAGACACTCCTGGAGGCTCCCAGCGACTAAAATACATTTTGCTGATGGAAAGAAAGCACCGGCCCTGGATACTGCAGACCACAATGTCCTCGAAAGCAGCAAACTCGATTACACCATGTTAGTGCAAGGGGTTCTCCCTCAATAGAGGTGATGGTACTTGTTTAATTGTCAAAGGGATATATGCCAGGGGGTAACTCAAGGTCTAGTCATGTGGGATACATAAAGCTTATCCTAGACGATGCAAAAAAACCTAGTGATGTGGTCTTTAGCGGGATTACATAAGAGCCTCGTGTCGATTTGATAGCAAGCCTCATTGCTAGCAGATTCATTGAACTTTCACATATTATGGTAGAACTGATTTGATGATGCAATAACCTTGGCCTCTCTTAAAAAACTTTCATGGTTACAAGATGCCAGTTGTTTCTTACCACACTAATCAAACTAAGTTAAGTGGGACTGGACACGTCAACTGCATTAGTGCAACTGATGTGTCAAGCAGACGAGAACCACTATGCAATCAAGCTGGACCTCAAGCCGTTTCCCTGTGGAATCGCAACACCTGGGGTACTCCCCGGCCAAAGAGATATGTCTGCCTATACATGTTGTGTCTGATTGATTGATAGGTGGGATAATGATATGAGTACCGTAACTCCTAACTCCCTGGCAGGGATGATATGAGCAGAGTAAACTACTATCAGTTCAATAATACTGGTGTGGTACATCAAGATTAAATGTGGACAGAGCAATGGTGAGCCGCCACGTAAGCCACTGAACCAGATAAGCCAAGTCGCATTTATGGTGAAGGTTCGGTCCTAATTTTTTAACCAAACTGTTTAAAGGACTCCAAATGACCATGTGAGGCGACGGAGCTGTTTCAACTAACCGACAATATGCAAGTTGCAAGATATCTATGTTGAAGTTATCGTGTGATTAAATGTTATTGCGGATGATGGCCCCATGTGTAACACCAGGATATTCACCCTAGGTCCTAATCAATAAAGCCCCTAATGAATTCAGGACTGGTGAAGAAGAGGATGAATAAGGCTTCACTCAGGATGCGTACTAGAATTAACACCCAAAGAATACAAGGTAACTGTTCAGTTCTCTGTTCCTGATAGATAGTATCGACTAAAGAGTATCGTCTTAAGCTATCTGTATGCTAATGTACATGACTTTAGGAGAGACTGAAAGAAGTATCCTCTGCACCACCACCACACTATTGTGATGACTCTAGGACTTCTAACAGATGCCAAAGTATCATCCCAGCAACCGGCACATATACTCGATGACCATCGGTCCAAGGATGCAACGACTCTGAGTATCGACTTGTCTATAAGAAACAGCAAAGAAGTTACGCCTCAGCAGAAGGAGTAGTGCCGACTCAGGAGTATCCTACCAGAAGTATCCTCTGTAGCACCCCCACACGATCGGGCTGGTCCTCGGACTTCTTTCGGACTCCAAAGTATTGTCCTGATCACTTCCTGATCAACAACTTGCCTTGCCGAAGGTACTCAGAATCAACATGTGAAAAAAGGTGATAGATATATCCATGATATAGAACTGAATAGTGAACGTACAGCTCTGGACTTCAAGGGAGAAATATCCTCGTTGACTTCGATCAAGAACTAATAGATAATCCACAGGAATGAAGTCAAGGCGTAACCTCCAGGTCGAGAATGTCAATTGGTATCTGTGGATAGATCGTGTTGTAGATGTTGGTATCAATGTCCTTCCTCCTGTTGAGCTGATTGGAAGTACGGATATCACTATGCCAAGGACTATGATGTAACTTGCCTCATTTGTAGTTAGCACCATTAGTCATCGATCGACCTTATGTCGATGCGACATGTCTCATTACACGATACAATCGACGCCGTCGCATAAGCCCGCGCACACTCGACTGCTCGAGCACACGCCACCGTCCAACAGGTTATTAACCCTTGCGTTTAAAAAGGGAACCGACGATCATTACTTCCATTTTCGTTTGTTGAGTGGTGGTCAACATCGTCACGGAGAAGCGTCTCCAGAAGCTAAGCAATTACCCCGCATCCCGCCGTGTTTCTGAGGGCGGCTGCTGGACGTCTCCCATAGAGTCCGAGAGACTACTATAACTGATGATTGCAATATAACATCTCGTTACAGGATGAGTTTGACTACGATCACCATCACCAAGTTCAATGGCACGAACCATGCACAATGGGCAACCGAGATGGCCCTACTTCTCGAACAGATGCAAGTGTATGGTATCATCAAAGGATATGGTGACCAGCCGGAAGAGCCAGCAGCAAATGCGGCCGCTACAGAGAAGGCCGCTTTCAAAGTCTGGATGAATCGCCATGGCGTTGCCAGATCGACTTTCCTGCTCGGCATGGAACCGATGATAGAAGTGGAATATATGGTCGTCGACGATGCGAAGACGCTTTGGGAAAACCTAGCATCAGCCTTCAAGTCAAAGCTGAAGCTCAACATCTTCGAGATTAGGGAAGACCTTTGGAGCATCAAGCTACAGGACTGCGGAGATGTCAACAACTACGCATTGTGAATCAATCGGAAAGACCAGGATGACAATCCCTGCGCTAGACCATCGACGACTAACACTGATGCTACCGATACGGACTCTGCAAAGGCAATCGCCAAGATGAGTGAGCAAGATCACATCTTCTACCTCCTTTGCAGAATCCCAAGGAACAATGAGTGGAAAGTCTTCCTGGAGCTCATGATCAACAAAAATGCCACGATGACCGCCACCCCCGATGAGAAAGTCACCAAGCTTGTCGAAACGGAAGCTGCAATCAAGAGAGCAAATGGGCTCGCTCCAGAAGCTCTGCTCTTTGCAAAGAAGGGGGGCAAAGGTGGTAATGGCGGTAAAGCTGGTAAAGGCGGCAGAAGTCCAAAGAGGGATAAGAGAGATAATAAGGACGATAGAAAAGAGAAGGATGTCCGGAAGTGCTTTCATTGCCAGCGTCCAGGGCACACCGCTGAGAACTGCTTGAGCAAGCAATGCGGCGATCCTCCAAATGCTGCCGGCACTGCATCAAAAGCATCGACTGAGACTACTTCAACTCTCACCACTTCGATCGAGAACTACTGGATGGTGGCCAGCTCAAGTGTTTCATCCAGCGAGTGGTTGATCGAATGCGGATGCGCGACTCACATCTCCGGCTGTCGCTCAATGTTCATCACCTGCAACGAATATCTTCCGAATATGAAGAAGGTGAAGGGATTCAATGGGGTCACATCGTTTGCATCCGGATATGGAAGTGTTATGTTGATTTGCCAGCTGCCACATGGAAAGACAGAAACGATCATAGTTCAAGAAGTGGTGCATTTGCCAGGATCGTTCAATCTCATCTCACAATCTCAGATCATAGACAAGGACGTCAAAGTCGAACCGGTGAATCACTACAGTCTTAACCTCTACAATTGCCATGGCAAGTTGATTGCCACTGCACCTCAGGTCAATGGGCTCTTCGTTCTGGATCGAGTTCTGGATTGCGCTCTGGAATCAACCGAATATACCGATATCAACAACAGCTGCCTGCTGGCACTTGAGTCGACTGGGCATGCACCTCGGCACGATGCAGAGAAGCGGATGTTATGGCACCACCGCCTGGCACACGTCGGTCTAAAGGCCTTGGAGATCTTGCCGACAATCACCGACACTCCGAAGATGACTGGGAAGTGCGATTGCGAGAGCTGCATCAAGTGCGAATTAGCTCGAAAGCCCTTTACTCCCACGACCTCCCGTCCTACTGAGCGTCTGCACCTCATGCACTCAGACATATGCGGTCCCCTGGAAACAGCCATCGGGGGAGGTCGATATATGCTGCTCGTAATCGACGACGCCATGAGGCATACGGATGAGTACATATCGAAGTACACGTCGGAAGCCCTTGAGGAATTCAAAGCCTGAAAGGCTCTTCCAGAAAAGGAGTCGGGCAAGAAAGTGAAGCGATTTCGTACAGATGGAGTCGCTGAGTACACCTCCAAGAAATTCGCAGAATACCTAAAATAGGAGGGCATACTGAAGGAAACGACCACGCCCTACACTCCTCAGTCTAATGGAGAGATCGAACGGGTAAACTGTAGGATCATGGAGCACGTACGATGCATGCTGGATGATGTCGGATATTCAAAGGAGTACTGTGCATTTGCAGTCTCAGTGGCAGTCTATCTCAAGAACCACACTCTGACGTGATCGGTAGTCTGTGAAACCCCATACAAGGCCGGGCGTGGGACGAAGCCAATTTTGAAGCATCACCGTGTGTTTGGAGGCTTGGCTTTCATCCACGTTCCGAAACAGAAATGAAAGATGCTGGATTACAGAGCCACTCCTGGCATATTCGTTGGGTACAGCATATTGACCAAGCAGTACTTCATATACAATCCATTGGCATAGATGCTTCACCGCTTCCGAGATGTGGTATTCAGAGAAGGGAAGCGGTTCACAGCACCGAATGCTGCAGATGAAGCGATCTTGAACGAGCACTTCTACAGAGATGTCAACAAGGAACCCAAACCCAAACCCATAGGGAAGCAACAAACCGAATGTCAAACAGAGGAGACATTGGACGACTATTCACCTCCGGACCCTCCGAAGACAAAGAAGAAGTCACGAGGATTGGCTGGCCTTGAGACGTCACTTGGAGATGCATGGAAGCTGCCGGCCGAAGGTAGTCGCCAACACCGCGCTGGCAAGTTGGCCGAGTCTGCACAAGTGGCTCTTGAAGATGAGGAATTCGAGGATATGATTCCCATCTATGCTGCAGCTGCGATCTCCAAGAATGATGATCATGAGGATGGCATCGACAATCCAAAGTCTTACAAAGCAGCGACTGACTCTCCGCTCGCCGACAAATGGGATACAGCAATGAAAGATGAGTTAGATGCAATTGGTCAGCATCAAGTCTTTCAAGATGTTGTGGAGCTTCCGGAAGGGAGAAAGGCTTTGCCACGTCACTGGGTATACAAGATCAAGCGCAATGGAGCAGGCAATGTGCAGCGGTTCAAGGCCAGGCTAGTCTGTGGAGGAAATCACCAAATCGAAGGCATCGACTACCAGGCTACATATGCACCAACTGCTCGCTTGGGCCACGTTAGGCTGGCACTCGCCATCGCCGCCAACTACGATCTCAAGATCCATCAAATGGACGTATGCACATCTTTCTTGGGAGTTGACTTGGTGGAAGCGATTTATATGCACCCGCCGCAGGGATATTTTCGGTTGCTCCAAACAGGGAGATTAACAAAGACTTCGCGGAAGCTGGTACTCCGCTTAAGAAAGTATCTTTATGGCTTGAAACAGTCTTCCCAGGTTTGGTATGGCACATTTAAGGACTTCATGATCTCGATTGGGTTTGTGGCATCACGTGTCAACGGAGGACTGTTCGTGCTCCACAATAACGATCAAGACATGGTTGCCGCGGTCGTTCTGTATGTTGATGATCTCCTCATCATTGCTAATGAGGGCTTGATTGGGCAGATCAAAGATCAGATAAAGGAGAGGTTCCGGCTGCATGATCTCGGGAGTATCTCCTTTTATCTCAGCATGAACATTGAACGCGATTGGGAGCATCACGCAATCGACATCCATCAGCACAGCTACATTCGGATGATCTTGGCGAAGTTCAGAATGGACGAGTCCAGACCAGTTGCCGCGCCGATGGCATTGAAGCTTCACAAGAGGAAGACCGACGATGAAGCCTGAGATCCAACCATATAGCAATCAATCAGCGGGACCCTCATGTACACGATGACCGCCACTCGGCCTGATATCGCATATGCTATCGGAGTTCTCAGCCGGTACAATCACGACCCAAGCAATGAGCATATGGTAGCTCTGAAATGCGTGTTTCGGTACCTCAATGGCACGAAGGACTAGCGACTGCGTTTCGGAGGAGCACTCAGAAGAGCACTGGAAGGAGAAGGCGCACTTAGATGTTATGTCGACTCGGACTATGTTGGATGCCCGGATGACTATAAATCGACACGTGGACTGGTCATCCCCTTCGGAGGAGAGGTCGACTGGCGATCAAGAAAACAGAAGTCGACTGCCCAGTCCATGACCGATGCTGAATACTGTGCCTTTGGAGTAGGCTGCATGAGACTCACACAGATCTCGCATCACTTGAACGAGCTCAGCATCCCGACGGTCCCTCACGTGTTCTCCGATCCACTGTCACAGATAGCAAGCATCAAGAACAGAATCTACCACGGAACTGCAGTCGCACACATTGCAACCAAGTACAATCTTGCTGCAGATGTGCCTAGAAATGGAGAAATCGACTTGAGCTATGTACCGACTGCTGAGATGCTCGCCGACTGCTTCACAAAGCCAATGCCGAAGCCCACCTTCTGGAAGCAGTGTGCTGTGATGGGAATGATCGGGATTGGACTCGGAAATGGCTTCGGGATCGGAATTAGGAATGGCCTTGGAAATGGCCTCGGTACGCTCGGAAATGGTCGCAGGAACGGTATAGGAATTGGTATTGCAAATGCCATCGGGAATGCCATCGGAAAGTAAATTGATTCATTGCGCACGTTTGTTTCGAGGAGATCCACAATGGTTGATTGGCTCCTCTTCTCCGTTGTTTACTGTTGTATTTGAAACGGACGTGAAAGCCGACCTGGAGGAGTGTTGAGCTGATTGGAAGTACAGATATCACTCTGCCAAGGACTATGATGTAACTTGCCTCTTCTGTAGTTAGCACCATTAGTCATCGATCGACCTTATGTCGATGCAACATGTCTCGTTACACGATGCAATAAACACCTTCGCACATGCCCACGCACACTCGACTACTCGTGCACATGCCACCTCACACACCCTCCATGTTGGTATCATTGAATATATATCAGATGATCCTCACCTTTAACAATCCTAAGACTGCCAAAGCCTACATTGGAGTTCACATACGTAACTGCCTCATCATCCATTGCCTCTACCTTCCATAGTTGAGGTCTAACTCCCAGGAGTATTCACTATGTCATCAAGGTAATGCGCTCATATTGCGACTCAAATGCTATTGGCGATACCTCATATGGATACGAGCTTATCTGAAGCCAATAATCACCAAATTGGTTTGTGTCACCACGTGCCAGTGAGAATGCCCTCTCATATACCCACCAGGCATGTAACGGTTTAACAATCGTGGCAAATGACAGAACACTTATTTTGACTCCACTGTATTGGAGCCAAATATACAGTGATCTGCAACTGAGGAGTTGTGACATATATCAAACGGAGAGTATCCCGTGCCACTCCAGACATATGAATCTTAAGTCCCATGGGCCCATACACACAGAGTGCGGTTGAACCAAGGGTTGGTTCATATAAGTCCATTCGGTTGACAGGACTCCAATAAATCGATCATTGGTCAATGACTTATCTCTCATATGATGTTGCATATCTCGAGATGCCATGGTGGTCTGATGTTGACGACACATTATCTCCTTAGGATTGAACCATTAGAGCCAGATTGAAAAGTCGTTTGGTCGGTGACCAGGAATAAGCTTTCCTGCCGATAAGGAGGATTCATTGAGAATAGAGAAGTTGCGACCAGTACTGATCGAAAGATGATACACATCTTATTTGCGCTTGGCTTGACCCTTGTCATGGATTAGTCGACACAGAGGTTGGGTATTGGAGATATGACTAATAGGTGAACAAATCACGAAGGTAGATCCAATATAGAAATCCGAGTCATAGTTCGTGATTTCGGATCGAGTATCCATATATGGATCATCCAGTGATTTTGTATGATCGCGGAAGTATACTGTAACACCAAAGGCGTAACAGCGTGTGGGAGGGTCACGCTTTAAAACCAATTATGCAATTACACAATAACCTTTGGGATGAGTGGTCCTTCATCATAGAGCCTGGCTCGTAATACAAGGGTACTCTGTGATAGGACTGATGAGAACATAGCTACAGTTCGGGGCAAACATTCCCACCCCAAGAAAGGATATAAAAGAACAACAGAGCTCCGGCTTTGGAAGGGTAGTCCCACAAGCCAAAACAATACCTACCTGCGAGAACGAAGCTGAAATATTATTGTTGTTTTCAGTTTATATTTTATTATTATTATGACTTTAAGTATATTAGTATTATCTAATAGGATAATACGCGGTTCCCCCGCCCTTTGAATTAGCATAAGTTCAATAACGAGTAGGAGGTTATTCTGTGTGCTGTATTTTTGTTGCTAGACCACTTCGAAAAAGAAGATCAGTTATTTGCAGCACTGTGTATTTGGTGGCAGGCAAATATAATCCAGTTTACTGAGATACTTATTTACTATCGACATTATAAGATATTTCCTTCAGATGATAAAAACTACCTTGAGGTGACTCCTGTGTCGGATAAACCTGTTGAGAGCCTGTTGATTTCAGAGTCAGATATTCCAGAATTGAATCTCAGTACTAAATATAAGAATTCCAATAGAAAGGTATTGGAATATCTATCCAGGGAAAAGTCATTACCACGTTCTCAAGAAAGGAACCAACAAAAACATAAATCGATAATACATACGACACACTGCAGAGGATTATTCAAGAAAATTCAGAATTTTACCAGTTTTGAATTGGAAGCTGGATTTGGGAAGGAAAGTGTGGAGCACCAGTCGCAGATCAGATCACTTGTTTGAGAGGGGCGGTTGAAATGGTGGGGGAGATTACAGTAAGACTTAATATTGCCGATAGTATCTGAACGCCAGATTTATCAAGGAAAGATTAGAGGAATTTTGTGAAGATACGTGGCATTTAAGATTGCACTATCAGTGGGCGAGATATTACCGCCAACAATATTAACAGATCACCAAGATTAATTACGTAAAGTCAATATTAATTAATCACCGAGATTCATTATACGAAGCCAATATTATTTAATCATAGACATGAATTAAACAAAATACAATTGATTAATCACCGAGATTGATTTCACGAAGCCAGTAGTAACTAATCACCATGATTGATTATACGAAGCCAGTATCAATTCATCATCGTGATTAATTATATAAAGTAATATTAATTAATCATCAAGATTAGTTTTATATGTACTGTCAATATTGTTTCACACCACGAGACAATTTAGTTACTATGTACTCAGTAGCATCTGATACGACCATACATATTTGTCCTATTTGCATATACGAGCTGTATAGGTTGCCAATATATTTTGTTTGAAGATATGCATGAGGAATTACGATACAAATTACGGCCGTGTACCTAGTACTTAGTTCAGTAGTTAGGGATACTTCGTTATAAGCATAGTTACGTAGGTGGAAGCACCCCTGTAACAACCAGGCCGTCAGGAGAGAGAGACTGGTGAATTGACCTTTCGACTGTTAACAAAGGCTAATATGGTCTCAGTTCCCACAGACAATCAAGTTGCTGCCTGGAGCCCAGCCACACCAACAAGAATCAGAATCGCTCACGTTACTGCCCTCTCCGGCCTGGGAGATCACACCGGATACACCGCAGTCCAGAATGGCATGGACTCCACAACAGTTCTCGAAAGGATAGATGGGTGTGAACTTCCCATGCTCATCGATGGTCGATCTGAGATCTGTGCGATGAATGAAGAGGTCGCCAGAGAGTTGAACATCAGCTGCAAACATGCCGACTGGAAGATGATCACTGCCGATGGGAATTGGTCTAATTCGATGAAGGTGGCGCAGTCCATCCCCCTCAATGGCCATGGTATCATCATTCCCATGCCTCTCTTTTTAGCACAATCCGGATTCAAACAGATAATCTTCGGTCACGCGTGGGAAACGTACGCTCGATAGTGTGACAGGATCCTGGACCATCGCAGTTGCAAGATGACCATCTCAGCCGTCGATGGGTCAGAGCAGGTGATGTGTGTCGCTACCTCTCCTGGAGATAAAACGGATTAATTCTCCAGCAGCTCGGGAAACCTATACACCTAGTCCAAGTAAGGGCAACCAGGAATGATAGGGCTCGGCACTACGAAGGAAAGAGGTTGGAGAGTTCAGGGACGTAAGATTGGAATGAGATGGGCTCGAATAGTGAAAAATGAAAAGAGAAGGAGTTGGTTCATAGGCAGAGGGCGCTTGCAGGGGAAGTGGAAGGATTATTAAGTGGGAAAGGGCAGGAAACATTAAACGAAGAAGGAAAACTGTCAGTCAAAACATGGGGGCTATTGAAGGCGGTGAGGTAGCTACTGGGCAGAGGCCTGAATTGCGAGGATGAGTGGGAAGAGGAGGAAGCACTGGTAGTCAGAGAGTTGGCTAGGAGGATTGTAGCAGCAGGGTGGTCGATGGGAGAAGAGGCACTGGTGAAGGAAAGGAGGGTAACCTGGAGAAAATCAACGACATTTGCATGGGTTTCTAATAGTAGCATTGCTCTGAAACTTATTCAAATACAACCCTTTTCCTAGTACCTTGATTCGGCGAATTGCACAGAGACGACAACACCAAAGCAGCCTGGGTGCGCGCCTGCCGCAAATGTAATGCCCGGAAAGTGAAGCCTGGTCCCGTGTCAGATGGGTGTTGATCAGATGCCAGCCTCGACTTGAGAGGAAGAGTAATCGCCTGGGCCGTACCCATACCAGGCCCCTGAAACTAGTGGTTGATTCCCAAATTCTCCCACCGAGCTTGCGGGGGAAAGTTGACACCTGCGAGATCACATGAGCTACAGATGCAGAGCATATTATGGCCAATGGCAAAGGAAGCCCTCCTGTGTATGCTATCAAATAGAGAGTACGCTCTCTCATAAACATGGGAGGAACTGGGAACAATCAGCAACAAGGTCAAGCCACCCCACAGGATCCGGCTGGGGACCAGTCACAAGGTCTGGACGGATCGTGAATTCCTCATACCAACGAAAGTCATTCCCATGGAAAGTCTTGCTTTATCCGCTATCAGTCGTGCTGTATCATCAATTCCTTGACTGCAGTTAGTGGTATTTCAAGACGAGTTTTCCAGCGGTATCGGAAGTACTGCATCTTGGCCGAAAATACGGCAGAATGGCCACTATGCAGTGGCACATCGGATGGTGATCCTGTCAGCCCAAAGTACTGCCAGTCGGTGGTCAATCGACATCTCTTTCGGTTTGTCGGAGCAGGCTGTGAGTTTGGATAGTCCATCTGCAGTTAGTCTGTGCTCTCGTTCAATTACTGCATTAGCGGCAGCATGGTATGGGGTTACGGCGATCTTCCAGATATTGTAATGTTTGAGGAGGAGATTTGTCCATTTCTTGTTCTCTGCACCACTGTGTAGTACCACACTTTTCGCAGTCCCGAACCGGCAAATTACCTCCTCATAAATGACGTCTGTTATTATCTTCGATGTACCTTCTTTCAGTGGTCATGCCTCTGCCCACCCACTGAGGTATTCCCTGGCTACGACGATTAGGTGATACACATCCTCCATTTTAGGCATGTACCAAATATCCATCCCTACTTGCTGCCATAGGTGACTGAAAGGTGGGCATTTCAGGGGTTCATCTTACCGTAGAGGCACTCTCTGCTCACAATGCTCGCACGTTTTCACCGAGTCCTTGACGTCAATATACATTTCCGGCCACCTGTACCACTCCACTACCTTTCGCAGCATTCCTTCTCTTAGATGATGCCCGCTCACTTCGTGTGCAGCTTCCATTCATGTCCTGGTCTGATCAGAACTCATTAACACCTGTGCCGGCGGTTCGTTGGTTGTCTGCCTCCGGTAGAGTGCTCCATCTGAAACAAGGTATATTGTGGCTTCCCGCGGAAATTGCTCCATTCCATTTGGAGTTTTACTTCTGGTCTCTTCTGGTTCCCCAGAAATTCGCCTATCCCGTTCCATCTCAGTTTGTATTCCTCAGCCAGTCTCAACCCAACAAATGGTTCGTATGGTCTCTCCCTCCTCTTTCATCCTGATCCTCATTCCACCCATGATCCCGGTAAGCTTGCTTTGATTTTTACCTCTATATCATTGTCTTCATCGGGCTCAGGCTCCACGTCCCCTTGCGGCCGCCATTGGAGGCCAGCAGAACCTCCACTAAGTCTCCCTAGATCATCTTTCACATTGAAATCCAACAGTCATATCTACACTATCTAGCAGGTGACTACTGCTCCTGGCAGGTCGTTGGCGGGCAAGTTAAGTTGATGCACTAATGTGTTAGCGTCTGTCTCCACAAGGAATCTGCCCCCATATATGTAGTTGCAAAAATTCTTAAGTGCCTTAATCAGCCCGCAGCACTCATGTTTCCTTGCATCATATCTCTTATTGGCTTTGTTCCAGACTCCACTTTCATGGCGACATGGGTGCCGGTTCATATTTTCGTATTCCTGGTGCAATATCGCCCCCCACCCCTCTAAGCTGGCGTCAACTCCAACGACTAATTGCCCCACACCATTGCCAATGTCCAATGTCTTCAATTCAGGAGCATTGCAGAGAGCCTCCTTCATGATTGCCATAGTTTGCTTTTCCTCAGTCTCGCATTGAAACTCGATGTCTTTCCCCCAGATTCAGAACAGGGGGCCTGCCACTGAGGCATACTAGGGGTTCTATATTCGATAGTATGTGCAAAGTCCTCAAAATGCCCTGCACTTGGTACGGTTCTCAGACCGGGGCCAATTCCACACCTTGTCTTGCTGTGACACTTGTGGCCACCTTCCTGCTTCCCTATAGACGAACCAGCACTATTTGAACCCTGTTCCAGCACCAGTCAGATGTCTCTCCGGAAATCGTGGCTCCAGCTCTCTCCACCTCAGCAAGTACATCATCGAGGTTCTGGAGGTGTTCTATAACAAAACCTCGAACTCCAGGCAGCCCTTCCACCACCTCTTCTCTATGTTGGCTCATTGGTCCTTGCACTCCAACATCGTGGACAAATGATTCTGCGATTGATCCCAGCAGAGCATTGAGTATTTTCCGAGATAGTCTGACATATGCTGATGCTGAATTTGCAGCTCCCTGTACCAGTCTGGTTGGCCGATATATGCCTTGGGTAGTCTGGAAGGCCCTATAGTCCTGGCAATCCTCATACAACGTTTGTTGGTTGTACCCATAGTCAAAGTCATTCAGTGAGGAAATGGGCAGTCCGGCAAAGGCTTCAGGATACTCTTCTACATAAGGCAGTATCCTGGCATCTTCCAGTGTATGCCGATTCCCAATCATGGCAGAGATGAGGAAGTGGTACTTCCCATTCTTCTTTGGAATTAAGAAGTGAGTATCCCTGTATGGGCCCCTAGGGGGTTCAAATTCGCCCCTCAAAACCCTCTGTGCTATCATCTGACAGCTGGAACGACTGCGAGAAGACATTGATGTTGCCATACAAAACCTAGATGAGTTGAGAGATGCCAACACAGGTTACTCAGGCCCAGCAGCCAACCTGTGAGGTGAAGATCTCCAAATTAGTGACTTGGCTCTCGTACATGAAACCAAGATAGAGCAGTCTCATGGCGGCAAACTGGATGCTAGGTGGCGAGGACCCTACCGAGTCACAGACATTGCCCAGAGCTTGGGGACTGATCAACTGGCAGAACTAGATGGAGCAGAGCGCGAAGGCTGGATAGATGGTAGTCGACTGAATAAGTTCTTCACTTGCCATGAAGGTGTACATGGTGCTCGAGAACTTAGTTCACCTGACACCGCACCAGCAGTGGAATGGTAGGAATTTGAGGAATATGTGGTGGAGGCAGTAGCAGGCTGCAAATCTACAGAAGGGCGATGGGTGTGATTAATTTAGTGGAAAGACTGGGAGAAACGATCGTGGGTACAGACAGAGGATATGACGAGGCCTCAGGAGCTGCTGGATGAATGAAACCCCGCACTCCTGTTGCCAGCAGACCACCCATCGAAACAATTATGGGAAAGACGGATAGAGGGACATCAGCAAAAAAAATTTCCATCCGGGTGGGATGGCTCCATCAGAGTGGGCGCGCTCCGTCAGAGCGGTCAGAGACACCCCGGTGGCAGATTACTCCACCCCCGGCCTCAAATCCACACGTCGCATTGCATATCGCCCTCCGATCAGGGATTCTCCGTTTCTTCTCGCTCTGTCGGTCTCCTATTTTAAACAAACACTCTGGCGTTGTGGCCAACTGTAACCATACGTCGGAATGGGTTCATTGGGTACGCGCTTGCATTGGGATTGGGATGCAATGGGTGACGTTGTGAAAATCTCTCCTCAGGTTCCTTCTACCTGCGCGCACAATGCAATTCTCTCTTTACTAATTATACACATCATTCCAAGTCGCCAGATCTATGTGGCTATTGACAATCCATCGCTCGTTCCGTCCGTCTCCTGTCTTACTACTAGTAGCTATCTCTGTAATCACGTGCGCGCAGCTGACGATGTTTCCCACGCTGAAAACTTGCAAAGCAACAGCTGCCGGTGCTTTTCTCAGTTGAACAAATTTCGAGACGGGATCCAAGTTAGCCGAGTTTTCTGGTATTGTGGTGAGCGCCAGGGCTAACCAGTACTCAACGAAAGCTCCATCCTCGTTTTGGAGCGTGATTTTGAATAGTGGTTGCAGGAGCCACGGGAGACGCCCATTCAGCGCGCCATAACACCTCTCCGGGCGTTGCTTTACCCATACCCAGTCGTTCCTTCGATCCCCTCCGCGCCAGCTCTGGCTTCCTGTGCATCGACACATCTGAGATATGCATTCACCTTCTAAACCCTCAACTTGAACCTTAATACCATGGTAAATACAGAGCTCCATTGCGTGCAGTTGTTCATCCGATATATACGTCTTGTTACAACTCTTATGCTTTGAAAACTCCCGTGTGCCGCTGTATATTACCGTGCGGTGCGTTGCGTCTTGCGTATTGTCGAGTAATGCTCTGAAGTCTTTGATCATAGCGTCAGGATGCTTTCCATCACGGCGGTTTTGGGGTCCCATGAATTCGGGCTTCGCATATGACTGGGGGCTCAGGGGGGCAGCCCGATCAGCACCGGAAGGGAGGACTTTGCAGGCGGCAGCGCTGTTGTCCCGACGCTGAGCGAGGGCTTGGAGATTGAGCTCTCTCATTTCGAATCAGAGGATGCGACGCTGAAAGGTGATTACTGGTGGCAGGTAGTTGAGATTGTGATTGGAGGCGTTCCAACCATCCTTGAGGTTTGTTTTATGTGCTTGTTCATGTCTCTTGGCAGAATACTGTTGCAAGGCTCCGTATCGACAAATCTGTTTGGCCCAATGAGACATCTAGTGGATCTTCGGACAGTTGAAGTCGGCTTCTAACTCCTTGGAAATATCTATCTCATGGCTGAGATAATCCCGCCACGCGTTCATTTCGCGCCGCTTCTTGGACGGCGTCCAAGTCTCAGCATTTGGTTCCTCGTCTACCTTTCGCTTCTTCACAAGTTCCGTTCTCAGGGCATTGGCTTTTGCCTTTGCCCTTTTGCTGGCTCGCCCGAGTGCGAAAACATCTTTGAAGGTGTGAAAACGATGCAAGGCGTCCTCCATGTAGCGCAATGTTGCATCATCGTGAGATTTATATCGAGCATACATATAGAATTCTAACAATGCCCGTGTGCACTCAATTGCGCGATTGAATATGGGACGCTGAGCAGGGTTTCCACCTCATAGAGACTGGGTTACAACTCCAATCAGGTACCGGCACATTTCCTTCATCTCCTTCCCATTCCTCTGAGAAACTTCTTCATATGACTTATTTTTTGATGTGAGGTAGTGGTAAGCAGGCACGGATGAACAGGTTGCATTGTACTTGTCGAGCCGTTCCTGCGTCTTCATGAAGTGGAAAATCCACTTCTGGAGGTGGTCAAGGATGCCGATCTGCATTGTATGGAGGAGGTCGGACTTAGGGAGGTTGCTCACAATACAAGGAATATGTCGAAACACATTGAATCCTCGGTGAACATGGTGCGAGCAGAGTTCGGCATTGGCTGGCTTGGTGTTGGAATCGCTGAGCGTTCTATATAGGTTGTGATTCCGCCGGGGGTGTTGCTTGTCAGGATGCACGTAATCTCCAAGTTCGTTCTTTGGACACTAGCACCAAAAACATACATGCCGCTCGAGATGATGTAGGTCACTATACTCTGGACAATCTGCAAGCCATGCTGCTAAAACCTGTTTGCAACGCCTGAAGTTGCCATCTGCACAGAGAACGATGTAATACCCGCTCCCGGCGCTGTGATTGTGTTTAAAGGTGAGTGGCTGGAGTAGAAGCCGGAGAACTCCATTCAGCACCTCTCGGTTTGTTTGCCGCTGCGCATCCAGCCCCTTGTGAGGAATATTGCTGCTCTTCATTGGAATCGACAGGAGAGCGACCATTACGACAGTGTGCGTTGCGGGCATCTGGTGGATCTTCGAAGATAGATTGCCAATTGTCATATATACGGGCCACTCTTTCTTGTCACCAGCAAAATTCGAGAGATGTATTCCGTCGGACATGAAGATCAAGGGAACCAGTGTATCCCCCACTCTGAGCGTTGAGTCAACGTCGATTAGCACATTATTATGCTCGAGTATCTCTCCTTACCTGTGGCTCCCACCACCAGTAGGCAGTGTGCATTTCGGTATAGAGGCGTGTCGGGGGCGTATCGCTGTTAATGCAATGCTGAGGGGCGACAATGAGATGTTCAGCGTAGGCTGGCTGCCGCATCAACCATCTCATGCTTTTGATGATGTCTCGGCTCCAGTATTTGATAGGGCATTGGTGATTGTGATTCCATCTCTTATCATCGAGAGTGTGTAGTTCCCACTCCCCGAGAGCCTGATCATCTGGCATGCTAGCCACGAGCTTCTGGACGCAATCCCCGTTTTTGAATCATGGGAAGTGCAGAGGGGTGTTTTCTTCCTTCAACACGTTGTCATAGTATGTCTTCATGCCCTTCTTCTTCATCCCACACTGGATATATTTGTACTCTTCACGCGTCGCTAACGGGTAGTAGGGATTGTTTTGTAGGTTGGTCCCAAGGCACCCCTGAGCGTCGCGTTCCCATGGCTCAGCAATGTAATCGATCAGTTGAGCGCCGGCGACAGGGTATACTTCCGTCTGCTGCAGAGGTGGCGGTGGTTGAGACTCCGAGTCTGCGATGTTTTCAGCGTGTTCGAGGTAGGGAAACGGGTCCAAGTCTTCGACTGAATCTTTGTTAGCGTTGAATTCAGGACGCTGAGCGGGTTCAACGCGTCGGGGTGCGCTGCAAATAGTCAGATTCTTCTGGTGTGTAACTTGAAGGTGTTCAGGATGGTGCAATTTGATATGTTTAAGTCGCCAGCTGTCTGAGGTGAACTTCTTTCGGCATGAAAATTCGGGGCAACGGAAAGGGGTCTTCTCTGGCATTGTTGACGACACGCGAGGAGTGGAGTATACACTGTCAAAAGGGACGAAAGTTGGTGCCGGGCCTCAGCAGCCTCGTGTGTAAGCTCACGATACTTTCAGCTAACTTGTTGTGCCTCAACACCGTCACAAGGAGGTTCCTTACATGCCAGGAGTCGCAAAAACCCTGCATGCGCGATGTCCCATAATACTATGAATAAAATACAACCAATAAAATAAAACCAATACAAAACCCATAAATAAAATATACCTTGAGTGTTCCAAAAACCTCGCGACGCATGTAATAATCAATGCCTGAGATAGATAGATTAGAACAGAGGAAACGAACAAGACAAAAATCCGACCCTAACCCGAACGCAACAACCATCGCCTCCTCTGCAACACGAGGACGGGTTCACTCCTCGCCTACCCAGCCATCCGGGCGCGCCTCGGGGAAAGGGACATCGGGGAGAGGGACATCGGGGAGAGGGACATCAGGGAGAGCGAAATCGGGGAGAGTGACATCATGGAGACTTTCACCACCTGCCGATTCAATCAGCAGCTGCAGATCCACATCCACATCCGATGTGTTTCCGGCTGCCTCAGCTTCTCGCAGAGTTGGCACCGCTGGGCGACGTTTTTGGGGCGTCACAAGCCCCAAATGCTCCAGCCCACCGAGTGGATGACTTCCTGGAGTTCGTGGTCATGGGGCAGGCGCCGGAGGTTGTGGCCGTGGGGTATGCTCGCTCATCTCCTGGCCTTGCTAGGGTCGCACAATTCGCTGATTGTCTACCATGGTATCTACATCGTCAGCCGATGTATTAACCATCTCTCCCTGGCCAATCGTCCGAGGTTCTTTGGCATCATCCTCATCCTTATCCTCCTCCTCCTCCGCCCCCTCCTCCTCCTCCTCATCTTCCTTCTCTTCATCTTCCTCCTCTTCATCTTCCTCCTCTTCATCGTCACCGTCCCTTTCCGTATCCACATCGCCATCTAAATCAACGCCGTCCGGCGCGCCCACATCATCCTCCATGCGCATATCCACATCTGCATCATGTTCTGAGTCATATTCGCCTTCCGACTCGGTAGAGTCGGTATCATCATCTGAGGAAATTGCCACGGCGGGCGATGCTTCCGGCTCTAAATATACCCGCTCTAGTTAGCCCTCCGTGTCCAAGTCTGCCTCGGACATTTCCTTCTGCAACTGCAAAGGAACGGCATGAGAGATATCATCTCCCCCTGGGGTTTGTTTAAAACTACCTTTCCCTTTACCGTTTCCCTTCCCATTCCCCTTCCCTTTCCCCTTCCCATCTTTTGTTCCCTTCCCTTCCCCGGTCCCTTTCTCACCGCCCTGCATGTCGTCCTCACCCTCGCCGTCGTCATTGTCATTGTCATGGCCAGGACAGCTCCGTCCACGGCTCGGCGATTTGGGATCCGCCCAGTTCTCATCATCATCATCCTCGTCGATTATCTCATCCCGATTCAGTTGTCTAACGGCCAGGATGTCGCCTGGCTTGTACTGCCGGCAGCTTGGCGGCTCAATCATTGCGCTGAGATCATCGCTACCGTACCAAGAGACACGCTTGCTGGTGCGTTTAACCTTTCCCGAGGTGGTTGTCTGCAGATTGGAGCGATCGACTGGATTCCTGAAGGCACAGGGGTTGTCCCACCTCCATTTGTTTATTTCGTCGCAGGTTTTGTCAAACATTTGCCCCATATATGAGCGGAAGGCTGCCCACCACTCCCGAAAAGGTGAACTCCTGCTCCTGCGGTGTGGCCACATTAGCTGGAATTGTGAAAAGTGGCGAGTCATGACTGGATCAAGAAAGATTATATTATGAAATAGGTCCCAGGCCCTCGAATCCTTGACGCCGCAAACATTGCATATCCGTATGAGTCCACAGATATGTTCCGAGATAAATCTCTTTGTATGGTCCCGATCCAACGACAGGCGTCGATTTATAACCAATGTCGGCATTTTTGCCATCGCAGTTGCCTTCCCGTTTCCTTTGCGGCTGCTCTTTGGTGCCATTGCTGTGGGTTGAAAATGAATCTATATCCGAGGCGTTAGCATTATGATACAGTTGAACGCAGCGGAAGGAAGGCCAGAGTGAACGTACACAGTTGTGTGTGATATTGGGTGGGTTTTGGAACGAGAAGCGATGTTGTGTGCAAGTCACATGATGTCGAGATAGTTCAGGATGCTGGCGGTGTGTTTGATACAGGAAGAAAAGAGAATGGAGGTGTAGGCGGGAAGAAGGGATATATATACTCGAGTTCCTGCAATTTGATACATATCCTGTGTGTCGTTGGTTAATGAACACAAAACGGCCCTGCCTTCATCTTACACAACCACCAAGCACCTCATGAATGAGGAGCCTCGAGACGAGATCTAGTACTCGCGGTGACGATAGTTTGCGACGCCGGGCGTTGCTTTGGCATCACATAACACTTTTACCGCTCAGACCTCATGCATCTCGGAGCAAACTGAGTAGTTCTCAAGTTGTCCCAACTGTGCAACCATCCAATCCAGCTACCAACGTGTAGCGGTGGAACAAGCACACGCAACTGATGTCATAGGATAGAGAGTACGTCATTGTTCGCTTTGCGATGCTTTTAGCTCTGCCAAAGGGGGATTTCCACCGGGCAGCTGAAGATATACACAATCGATGGTTCGAAGTATTGTGCCAAGAACCAGTGCAATACGATCATAATCGCGCCAAGAAGGCATAAACACCCTTCAGGCAGTGCAAATAGACCTTCAGACGTTGCTGTAACAGTGAATATCAATGCTGGGTTTAATCTGAGTTCAATCTGAGTTTAATCTGATGGCGGTTAACCCCATAAGTATATGATTTTGAAGGGATCTCGTCCCCGAGTATTGTCAGGGGTTAGAGTCCGGCGTGGTGTACCCTGTGCTTCCCTTTCTTGTCGAATCCCTCCATGGTCGCTCAAATAGGAGTCTACCTCGCCTGCCATTGCATATGCATGCAGAGGAACTTTTTCCTACGCTCTTATCGTCGAACATCCATATCGGATGATGCCTTCCCAAAGCACTCACCCTGTCACGTCTCCGGTCGTACGAATTGTTCCAAGTCTTGCTAATGGTCAGAATCAACAGACGCGTGGGCCTTCGGGGAATTCTCAACTTCCGCCTGCTAAGAGATGCGTTTCCGTACTGGCTGGCGAGAGGGATTCCTCTCAAGGAGGGAGTTCCGTAGCCTCTACAATCCAAGGTCAGAACTCCACCCTCTCATCTTCGCTGAACAATTCTCGCGTTGCAGATATCACCCCGTCCGCTACACAGCAACGGTCAATAATTACTCCAACCGCCACACCAGGTACAAGCAGCCGTAACACACCAGCACCGAGCGGAACGTCACAGCCAGACTCAACGTGTTGCGTTGTATCCAGCCCCTCATTCGACATTGCTAGCACTCCCACTCCTCTCAGCCGTCTTGATAACCTGCCTACCCCCATCCCTAATCCAGAAGCCCGCGCGATCATTTCAAATCCACTGCGAACGCGAGCTACAGAAACGAATCAGAGACAGAAGCAGTGGCAATTACCAACGCAGGCGGTGTCAATACCTCGATCAATGGTCACCGGCAGTCGCAGCATTCATCGATTTGGTCACTCCGACATGACGCGTCTTGTATTTGCAACGGGCAGACTCCAGGAGCTCTACATGTGAAACAGACAGCCGTTTATGAGTGCAAGCGACTTGGAGACGGTAAGTCATGCAACGCGACGCGTTGCGAAATCATTAGCTGAAGCCCCACACTGGTAGATAATAGAGACGTACAGGAACACTGCAATGCAGCAAAACAACATTTGGTCCATAGCATTTGAGGCACGCACAAAAGAGATCCTCAAAGAGGTATGCACAAGCAACGGCCCACATTGGATATTACATGCTCAAACCGGTACCAGGTTCGTGCACCAGTCGAAAAGGTTACATCCCATTTTATTCAATCAGCAAGGGACAATATTGCAGAGCTATATGATCTCCACAGCATTGAATCAAACGCAGAGCATTTGGAATTCATTGATTCCCTGGTGGCAGACAATAAGTATCTTTTTCCTTTAGCAGAGCGTGTGGAAGGTGGTGTATGCGGTCCAAATCCAACGCAGAGAGTGTCGAAATCTTCTAACGAAAAGCCAGCATCCACTTTACTTCCTGGCGGAACCAATCCCGAGGTTTATCTACATCAAATTTTATCATCGGGCGAATAACCGCGGTAAGTATGCTGATGGATTTTTATAATTCCATGATTGATGACAAGGACGGTCATATACCCTCCCCACTGATCATGTTTACCTGCACCGCGTTGCGCCATGCTCTCCTGGAGTGGCAAATGAACAAAGGCGTTCATCCGAAAGATTCCAAGTCAAAGCTGGAAGCGGACAGACCTGATCGCTTGAATTACTTCAATTGCAAGAATGACGGTGGGGAGAACATATCCTGCTGCGCTGCAACGGGTCGCAAGTTGTTAACCTCGCCTGGCATTGCAGACACATATGCATTCTTGATGAACACCTGGAACACACTACTGGAGAGCTACCAACAGAGGGTGTATAACAACACTCTTGCTACAGTCAAGCGTCAGATCCAACAGGAATAGAACCCAACGCCTGCCGTGGTGATCAGGGTGGAAGCAGCACGTGTTGACAATGCTATTCTTTTTGATTATTTGACCTCCGAAGTGGCGCTTGAGGAGCCTGAGATCGGAAGCACTGACCCAAACATCCCGATCGACAACAATTGCACGAATGTCGAACTTCATTTCGGGATGCCAGCGGGCAGCGGGGATTACCAAGATGAAGGTGATGAAAGCGACGTGTGCGATGCCATCCGCACCGCCAGCCGGCGACGATGGCCCGTGACTGAACTCGAGAGGTTTGACCTCGGAACCAGTGATGATGACGGGTATGAGGGCGAGGATGGCTACGATGCGTATGTGGATGAGGAGGAAACAGCCTTGCAAGCCGATGATGGATCAACGCAGAATGTGGAGGACAGAGGGCATAGTAGGTTTGACCTGGGAACCAGTGATGTCAACGGGTATGAGTGCGAGGATGTCGACGATGCAGATGCGGATGAGGAGGACTAAGCATTGCAAGCCGATGATGGATCGACGCAGCATGTGGAGGACTAAGGGCATAGTACTAAAGAGTGTGAAGATTAGACTGTATATTTCAGACTTGTAAAATACGATAATGGCAAAGCAAATGCAACGGCAAGCGATGTATACGAAGCGAAGACTGTATTGCAATATGTGACAAAATCTCAAACCTAAACATGTATGGGGCGAGGGCGGCATCCAATATAGCGGAGAAGTACAATGTGGCTATCGGCCGATGAAAGGCATAAACATCGCCAGGCGTTGTGTAAACGGCTACAGCATAACTGCAGCCCTGCGATGAGTGTAACACACGTGTCATTCTGATGGTGCATATACCAGGCGCAAAGTAATGAAGGTAAGTATGCAACGCGACCTGTCGTCTGTGCGACGGGAAGCGTGTACTTCTCTGGCAGAGGGTACAATGTTCCGTCAGAGCCGTCAGAGCCGTCCGGAACACCCAGGTGTTTCAGACGGAAACTAGCGTTGTTGCTGATGGAGAAAGCAGAGGGGAAGAAGGAAGGATGGGAGGAGATCTATTTCATGGACCATAATGAAAAGAGTTGAGAATATCACAAATCCAACCAATTGCAGTGGTTTTGCAGGATGGAGGGTGAAGAAATATTCCTATTGGCTGAGTTGCACCCACATTACACCAAAAATTCCTACCATTCTCCCCTGACCTGTTAGTAACCTTGAGACAAGGGAGACAATCACTACAGCAAGAGTGGGCAGAAAATTCACCACCAAGAACAGCGACAACGTGGAAAATATGCCCAATTGCCAAGTGCACGCAGGAAACCAGGATGGGAAGAGACGATGAGGTTGTGTAGAGATCCAAGATTAGCGTACTAGGGAAATCGGGAACCTCATAGAGACTGGAAAAAGAAGGATCTGGCACAAATCACCCCTCCAGGTATATACAGAGCTTCCCCCCCTACATTTCTAACAAAAGACAACCACCTTACTGTACTGTTCATCTCCTTCTACACACCAATGACTGCATTCAAGATTTCCATCTCGACTCTAACCAACGACCAATGACCGCCATGACATTTACGTCAATCAACCAGGTCACAGCAGCACTCAGCGACGCCATGGATTTCAAAGCGTCCCTGACCACTACCACCACTGCTATGAGTTTCAACTCTTCCACTGCCACCGCCACCACCGCAGCCACCACTACTGCAGCCACCACTACTGCAACCACCACCACCACCCCAGCCACCACCACTGCTGTTTCCACATATACCCCCTCCTCAGATATTTCAACTATCGCCAGCGACCCCTCTCCAGTATCCCTTTCGTCACAGACACTATCACACCTCAGCACAGAATTCTTCTCCAATAGACCTGTCGGATCTCTGCAAGAAGCTGTAGAGATCACTGCCTGGGTGCTTGCCCCTCAAGCCAAGCAATTTTCATGCTCGAGATCTAGGATGACTTTGGCGATATTTCCAATGCTGCCAACGCCCAGGTCGCTTAGCTATCAAACTTTGTGGAGAGAGACCTTGACTGCAAGAAGTTGAAAAACAAGCAATACAATGACTTCCTTAAAGCTCACGACAGCTCTGGCAGGGTAAGGGAGATGATAAAGCAACATCATTCTGCCCAGCAGAGGGAAACACGGGTAACGAAGAAGCTGGGAGACCGCTGGCGACACAACCCCAAACACGAGGAAATCATAAGCAATTCCAGCGGAAGTGCGAGGTGGATGCGATTGACTGCGATCGCCATCCAAACATCCAGCGATCCTGGGTTAGGGAAGAGATTCCTCAATTGTGCATAGGTCAACCATCTCACTAAGCTAAATGGGAAGTCAAAACGGAACATGTGGTATACTTCTGGAGATTCATAGGAAGCAACAATGTTGTTAGATGATGGCTGCCCTCAGCTGCAAGAAGGAATCGACTACAAAGCTATGGGCCTGAAACAGTACTGTTGGTTAGTAATGCCACTTGGCTACTACCCTGTGATGGATGACCGCAATAACACCAACCGACTTCGTACCATCTCACCATAAGTACCGCCTGCTGACCACTGGATAACCGCTGACAAGCAATGGACACCGCCTGCCGACCATGGGACACTGCCTGCTGACCATGGGATACTTCCTGCCGACCATGGGATGCCCATACCACCTCCATCCCCCGATAAGTGCAAGATGCTTCCACCGCCAACCCCATCAACCAAGGGAAAGGAAACAGTCAAGGATTGGAGTACCATTTGAGGGCTTCTGATAGACTAGGCCGAGGATGGATCTGAGGATGGAACAAGCACTCATGCAGAGAGAGACCCTGGTACAATGCTGCCAGCGCCCACTGATAAAGAGGTCAGATCAACCCCACCAGTGCCCAGCAAGAAAGAGGCCGGTACAACCCAGGCAGCGCCCACCAAGAAAGAAGCTGGAACAATCCCACCAGGTCCCACCAGGAAAGAAGCCTGTACGACCTCAGGGAAGCCTACTGATCCTAAACAGAAGGGCACCCCAAACCCTGACGGGCCTGCCACTCCCAGCAGCCAACGTAGTAGTTCCGACGTTGACGATGGCACTGAGGATGATGAATACATTCGCTGCTTTGTAGAATGGCTTGTCCTCCACCCCGACTGTAAGAGAATGTTGGACGACGAGACGAAGATGTTGGCATACTACGAGAGCAAAATCGGGAACACAGCAGTACCTATCATCCGACAAGCAGTAAACAACGACCGCGAGTTGTTTATAGAAGCCTGGGCACAAGGCACAGCAGGCGTGAATGCAATGTGTGAGGGCATAGTTGGACTCAATCGTCGGCTTGGCAACATGTCGTCCTTTGCGAGTGGTCAACAAAAATGGACAGCAGACATGGACGGCGGCAGGAGAAAGCGGGTGTGCAAGGAGTGAGAGTCTTTATGTTTTTACTTTCAGTTTATGGGTTTCCTTAGGGTTTCTGGTTTTCCCTTCAGTTTATGACTTTCCTTTGAGTTCATGGTTTTTGTATGGGTCTATGTCTGTGTCTTTCCTTTGGGTTTATGTTATTCTTATGTTCTTTCCTTTGGGTTTATGTTACTCTTATGTTCTTTTGGGTTTGGGTTTATGTTGTTCTAATGTTCTTTCAGGTTTGCGTATAAGGTTATACAGAAGAGGAGAGGTGGCTTCCCACAAAGGGCCAGGGAGGAGTTGTGCTGCGAAAATCCGTTTCTGACCACCGCCACCACCACTCAGCTTGGCAGAGCACTGAGCTACGGCGGGTGTACGGAGATACAGGGATGATGGAGATGGACTGGGTGACATGGAGAGATGGAGATACAGGGGTAACAGAGATGAATGGAGCGACGGGGACTATATATTCGGGTGACCCCAGGGTTGATAGACTATCGTCGCATCCTGCATATCATCATATCATAGAATGAATCATACACTCTATCGTTCCCATCTTTTGATCTCACTTGCTCCTTCCAAGATTTCGTGGATCCTCACGGCCGGGTAGTATCATACCTTCTCACCCTCTTCCTACGCTCATTGAGCAAGAACCACTCTTTCTCACAAATTCCTTTTCGAATGCCACGAGAGGTGCGGCGGAGTGATGATGATGGGCTCTCTGCCTTCTAGCTCTGCCGTTTCACCACAATGGTACTCGAGCATAGTCGGAGGAGCACCTGGAGATGCCAACTGACAGAACTTAGAGATGCACTTGGAGGCCGTTGTGGCGGGAAAATCCATCTCTCACCACCGCCACAATTCAGTTTAGCGAAGGGGAGCCGGCGGGAGTCTATATAGATACAGTGATAACAGCGACGGGCTGAGCGATGTGGGTGAGGGGGTACGTAGATACAGGCATCACGGATATGGACACAGCGGCGGGGAGTATATATTGGAATGACCCTGGGGTAGATAGACATTATCTCATTTTACGAAATTGACCCTCTATCTTGCCCAGCTCTTGGTCCCACGCACTCTTGCTGAGCTGTCATTGATCCACGCAATTTGTGTGATTCCTCATGCCCTCTTGCGAGCCCTCATCGATCCACGCATTTTGTGTGGTTCATCACAGCTGGGTACCCCTCCATAACCTTTCACCCTCTCCCTATGCCCCTATGGCCAGAACCGCTCTTTCTCACGAATTCCCTTTGGTCGCCGCGAGAGGTGTAGCGGAGTGTTGATGATGGGCACTCTGCCTTCTAGCTCTGCCGTGTCACCACACCGTGATCATTTGAACTTAGAGATGTACTTGGAGGCCATTATCGATCGAGTTTGGAGATGCACTTGGAGGCCTTGATCGAGCAAGTTGGGAGATGCACTTGGAGGCCATGATCGAGCGAGATTGGAGGAGTACTTGGAGGCAGTCGATTGGAGGCACACCGGGTGCTAAGACTATATGCATTAGTTAGTTAACTTGCAACCATGTGAATCTAACGCGGTGACTGTACGTTTGAGCTCTCATGGAGAGCTGGCTGGAGTCGGTGGATCTTGTAGGGACGCACACCGCAACTTGCAGGCCATGATCGACAGTCTTTGGGGATACACTTGGAGGACATGATCAAGTGAGATTGGAGTAGGACTTGGAGGCGGTTGATTGGAGGAGTACTGGGTACTGAGACACTATTGATCAGTTTGTTAACTGGCAACAGTGGGATGGTGACGAAGTGACTTAACGTTTGAGTTCTCACGGAGAGCAGTTGGTGGATCATGAAGAGAGGCATGCCGGAACTTCGAGACCAAGATTGAGTGAGTTTGGAGATGCACTCCGAGGCCGTGATTGAACTAATTTGGAGATGCACTTGGGGACCATCGTTGAGCGAGATGGGAGGAGTACTTGGAGTTGGTCGATTGGAGGAGCAAAATCGGGAAGGAGGCACAACGGGGGCTGAGACTCTATACATTGGTTAACAGGTAATTGTGGGAATGTAACCGGTTGAGTACAACAAGGTCCATTAAGAGGTGAGAGATGAGAGACCAGCTTCGAGCGGGAGACAGTCGATCTTAGGATAATGCAGTACTCAATGAATGCTGTATTTGGTTTTGACTCATCATCATGGCATGGAGAGATAGCGAGGGATGACTTAAGTTCTTATACTTAGTTGATGGTAGAGTTGAGGATGAGATAGAGTGACATAAGACGAGATTGGGGAACTCATCATCAGATAATGGGGCTTAAGATAATTTTATGTGAGAGTTGATATTACCATCTCCCATACAGCACGTACAAGTCGCGATCTGGAGGGCAATAACACTCATACGAGGTCCTCTAAACCCAATCAGGCAAGTGGTACCCCTGATTTCTGACATCAGCTTGTGTCCTGCATATCGTGCAGATTTTAATCCCCCATCTCTCTCTCTCGTTCACAACTTTGCCATCTTTGCAGAACACAAACTTATGTTATCCCTCTGTATCTCTTCATGCAATAATGGTGAGTTAACATCGAGTACAGAGAATACCAAGTACAGTATCCCCCCAAGATTGTCGGTCTTCCCGTCATTCTCATAATTACCAGTTGACCTCTGAATGTCGCTTCAGCATCAGGCATGCCTCCCGACAAGATTGACCATCACCAGCCAGTGCTCTCAGAGCGCTCTATGGTACAGTCACCTCGTCATATTCCCACGATTACGAATTACATTACTGATGAGTGGAGTGTCAGCACCTGGCACACCTCTAATCAACCACCTCCAAGTACTCCTTCATTATCGCCTCATCATGGCATCCAAGTGCATCACCAAACTCGCTCAATCACAGCCTTGGAGTGTATCTCTAAGTTCAGTCAATCACAGCCTTCAAGTATAACTCCCCACTCACCCAGATATCGCCTCCAAGTTCCCATGATCTGGACCTCCAAGTCCATCTCCAGACTGACTCAGTCACAGCCTCGGAGTCCATCTGTAAGTTCAACCAATTATGGCCTGCACATGTATATCCAGACTCACTTGATGACGGCCTCACTGTGCGTCTCTAAGTTGACTCAATCACATCCTCCCAGTGTATCTGTATACTCGTTCAATTATGGCCTCCAAGTCCACACAATTATGGCCTCCCAAGTGCATCTCCAAGCTCACTTAACAATGGCCTCCCAGTCAACATGAACATGGCCACCAAGTGTATCTCCGATCTGGCATGTTCATGGCGTCCAAGTTCATTTCTGAGTTCACTTGATTGTCATCTTCAAGTGCACCTTGAATTGCTACCAAGCACTGCCTGCAGCCAGTCCAGATATACCATGTCAAGATGGGTAGCTATATAGATATATAGATACGGAGATACATAGATACATAGATACAGAGATACAGAGATGAGAATACAAACTGAATACATGAGTTTTAAAAATTGTTGAAAGATAAGTAGTAGCTGTGATTTCCAGTCATACCAGCAGCGTTCCCAAAGAAGAGGTTGTTTTTCCCAGACTGTTCTGCAGTGATTCAGGGTGCTCCAAGGCTTGTTGTCAGTGTTCCTGGGTTTGTCATAAGTGTTCACAGGCTTGTCATCAGTGCTTCCAGGCTTGTCACTGGTGCTCCATAGTGCACCGAGGCCTGTCGTTGGGGCTCCCAGGCTTGTCGCTAGTGCTCCCAGGTGCTCCCAGGTGCACCTGAAGGCCACTGCATCATTCCAGTCAACTCTGGGATTCTAGTCTGACAACTCCCCAATACTCCCAGAGGCTGCCAGAGACAAAAATACATTTTGCTGATGCATTGGGAGACACCTTGAATTACAATAACTTATCTAGACAATGGTACCAGGACAGCCCTTGATCTTACAGCAGCAATCTATGTAGTAATAGCTCTGATGTTCAGGGAATTGATTGAGCAGAACCACCAATTTGCGTGAATTGTGTTGCTGGGACTAAACCAAGATCCACACTCTACTTTCATAGACACTAATCCCACTATCAGCAAAATGTAAATCGGTCAGGAAGCCACATGTGAACCTCCCAGACACTCTGGTTGACCTCACTGGTGCTCCTAAGTAGTTCCATATGCTCTGAGGCCCCCCTGGAGCTAAGCAAAGTGCTCCTAGACTATACAAGAGAATTATCAGGTGCTCCTGAAAGCACCTGCAGTTATGGAGGTGCTTTCAGAATGCTACAATATTTAACTGATAGGATAGGTAAATCCTGGAGCCACTGAATTCTTGGTGCAGGTTTGTGGGAGCAGCTGATACCTCTGCACAGCTCTGTGGGAGATATTAATCTTTGTGGATATTCTCACCACTGTGGTTCTTAGGGTTCCATAACCACATGGCATTTTATCTTTCATATTCATCTTAGGTACAGTCACAAGATTCACTACATCATAATATGGCATGTATTATCTATCCAAGTCACTCGATATCAATAGATAAGACGATTTTCACTGCAGACAGTCCTTGCACTTAATTGGACGTGCTCCTGGAGATGCCAATGGAGTAAACTAAGTTATGCATTAGGAGGTCGTGAGTGCGTAAACTTGGAATTGCACTTGGAGGCTGTGATCAAGCAACCTTCGACATGCACTTGCAGGCAGGGATCAACTTAGTTTGGAGATGCACTTCGAGCCAGAGAGCATGTGGCCTCAAGGATGCACTTGTAGACCGTCATTGTGTGAACTTAGCGATGCACTATAATGGCATGATCGACTGAACTCAGAGATGCACTTGTTGGCTGTGACTAACCATGTTTGGAGCTGCACTTTGAGTTCATGATGATGGGAATTTGGAGGGCATGATTATGCAAAGATGGAGATGCAGTTGGAGGCCATGATCAATTGAGATCAGAGATGTACTTGGATGTAACACACTGGATGGGAGGCAGAACGGGAGTTGAGACTCTATTCATTGGTTAATGTCTAAGCATGGGAATGTAGAGATTTGAGCACCACACAGTCCACCGAGAGATTGGAGATGGGAGATGAGAGACCAGCTGGGAGCAGGAGAGAGTTAATCTTGGGATGATGCAGTACTCACATCAGCAAAATGTAAAATGGTTTGGAAGTCACAACTGAACAACTCAGCAACTCTGAACAGCCACACTCATCCTTCCTGATGCTCCCAGATGATCCCAGATAGGCTGAGTGCAAAGCAATGAGCTCTCAGGTGCTCCGAGACTACTTCACCGGTGCTCCTCAATGTTCTGGGAGTTGTGCAACAGAATAAAAGAATATCCTGAAGAATGTATGGTTGTCTTTGAAATGCTACAAAATGAAACTATTAGAATGTGCAAATTTCGGAGCTATTGGGAGTATTGGCCGCGTCTCCAAGACTATTCCAGTGCATCTCGAACCTGGAGCCGTCCTCTCCAGGAGTGATTATTATAATGTTTATATCAAATAGTACAATTCAATTAACTAACAATCTTCCTCCTGCACACCTTGATTCAGGCGTTGTAACTTAATATACAGTCCAGTAGGTATCTAAATCCACATGATTATTTACAAGCCATATGCTATCGATCCAAACTGATGCAGCGTTCTGTCGCACCAAATGTGCCAGTCCAACAATTGCTCCGACAGGTACAATATGCATCATATCAGTCTGTTTGACAACTCAGATGAACCCGTCAACACAATCAGCCCAACCATGCGGATCTTTGTACTTTGTTGGAATCACCACTGCGTATTCTTGAACTTGAGGACGTAATATACATTGTTGAGTCTTCTTGCACCGTTTAGAAAAGGTCAATATGGTTTTTCCTGTGGGCAGGAGCTCCTGAAACTGGAGGATCTGATTCGGCGGAGTCCAGCTAGAGTATAATACAGGAATGGAAGGAACTCGGCCTTGGACGGTGTTATCGAGGTCACTGACCCTATATTGGACCCAGATGTAATGAGATTCAGGCATGACCCCGTGGTTGGCATCAGTATAGTCTACCTTGCAATCAAGTCCCAGACGCTCAACAGATGTATGGCAGAGAAATGGTTGACGGTAGTACGACAGTCCATTCTGAAGTTCAATAAATATACTGTCAAGGAGTGCATTCTGATCATATCCGAGCACCTGTCCACTAACTTCATGTCCCCAGTCCTCTTCAATTTGTGAATGGAATAGCTGTCCAAAGTTGGGAATTCCAAAATCTTCTGATGCATCTCTAAGTGAGGTTAATTTGATACTTCGGCGCACTCCGCGGACATGCGTTTCTCTCACAGGATGTACCTGTGGTGACACATGGCGGAAAAATGGCTCATCCTGACAATGACGGAGGCTCAAAAGATGGGCTCTACGAGGATTTTGCTGTTTATCGGCTGCGGATAGTAGTTTGAAAACTTTTGCCCAGTCAATATCGTACCAGCCTTGCAGGGCAAGATATGAGAGTGTCTGTTCCATATGGTCAAGAGCGGTAGACCGGTCTTTGTGCTTGAGCATCTGTTGAATGTAATTGACTTTATTGGTCGATATGCCTCTTTCACATTGCCGATATGTAGCCATTCAGAAATATCGGTGGTAAAATTGTCGCGAGAACCCATTGCCAGAATTGACTCTGATATATGGCTCACAAGATGCATCGTTGAATATCCGAAATGGATTACACACTGTTCGATGGTTTTCCGGAGCTCCTGAACGGCAATCGCCTGCCACCAGGCTTCAAACTCCATCAAGTGGATGGACGATTCCTGTATGAACTGCATCTGCTCATTCGATGTGATACCATAAATCTCTCCCTCCAGCTGACTCACAATGCGATCAATAGCAGCAAGACTCAAGGTAGTGGCCTCAGTCTCAGCATCGGATAGACGGACTTGAAATTCCACATGCTTGTCCGCGGTCATGATTACCGCCCCATAGACCTCTTCGTCGGCAGCAGTCTGCATTTGAGCAAGTTTATTGGCGAATATGCTTCTAGGACCGGTTGCCTTAGTCCCGACATCATGTGATAGTTGTCGCTCGTGATGTTGGAATAATTTATCGAAAAGCTCGGGTTTGACAGGTGTCATCTGATGGATTTCGCGCTCCAATCGCTCGATTGACCTTTTCCAATCAGCCTCTGAGTATTTAGTTGCCGCTTGCCTGGCTGTATTCAGGCGCACCTGAAATTGACTTCATTTTGATGTTGTAACCTTTTCAGCCCTGTACACCTGAACTTCCATTGCAGCGCGGATTTGATGAATCTTTTGTTCTCGTAACTGATGGGATTCTGTTGCCAACTTTTCATCCACGTTGGCCGTCGCCGACTTCGACATTTTCTGTTCTCGAAAGGCACCCTTCTTCCTGTAACATCGCTTCAGTGCATCATCTAGTGCTGTGCGGGATAGGTCAGAGTAATTTTGTTGGCTGAGAAGTAGAGAGAATTCACATAATGCCTACACTGCTCCGATTACCATTTTATCAGAGGCTGTTTCCACCGGAGTTTTCCCGTCATCCTTGGAGCAGTCCAGAATTGGAGCGCTATTCACTGACAGTGGTCTGATCATGCCCCGGATTTTGGTGTCCTGACAGGAGCTGCTTTTCATCGAATCGAATGATTTAGAGAAGCACTGGAGGCCTGCATATGGTGGTACTGATGTGAATCGATTGTCAAATTGATCCTTGACATTTCTAACTTTCAGGTATTTGAGCAGCCAGTGCAATAAGTCTTTAACTAAACCCAGGAGCAGCTGATGCAATTCATCAGGCTGCCAAAGGCGATAGACATTGCAGAGAGGGAATTGCCAGAACTGGTTGCGGATTGGATGAACATGAAGAGTGTGCAGAACATCAATATTTGTTTCGTCTAGAAGCTCTGAGTAAACATGCTGATCTTGTGAGTTATTGAGTCCTCAACAAGTTGAATGCCCCATCGGCACACCTTTAGGAATTTAACACATCCGGCATGAGCCATATGAGACTTGAACAATGATGACTTGTTCTGGATAATCTCCGACCCAGGCCGCCAAAAGAGGATAACATCCTCTCTGGAATCCATCAGCAGAATTCCATTTCAAGCCGGGACCAGTAATGCCAAGATTCCGGAGTGTGGACAGCACTGTTCCAACTGCAGAATACCACGCATCGTGAGTATTTTTCGCACCTTTCTTGGGACATGGAATCAGCCCAACGGAAAACCAGGCTTGCCGTTTTGGTGTATGGCGGATATTGTTTCGAATATTACCAATCGTGAGATACAGCGGCCAGGCATGCTGATGGCGTGAATAATTGGTCCAGTGAGTCTTGTCAGATGCACAAATGACTGGCACAATCATCGCTCTGGCAGGAAGCTGATCTTGCTTATCCCACCACCAGTCGCTGGTGTGCATCTCACTGTATATTCGGCGACTTTCCGAGTCTGCAAGGTGCACTGGTTCAAAATCCAGGTGCTCCTGGAATGGGAGATGTTCCAAAAGGAACTGCATACATTTGAAAATATCCCTGTAGTATAATGTTCTGAACATAGGCTAATGATCTTCAATCCAACTATCGTCGCCGAGCCCAAAATTGAGTGCTGAGAGGACCTTTCGCAGCGCATCCGCAGATTGAAATGATTCGATTTCGAAGATGTGCAGTCCGCGCCTCAGATGCTGATCGATCCACATTGTCGTTTGCTGGCTTAATGATTGCGTCTGTTGAAAGTCATGTCCTGACTGGAATGGATGCGATGGATTCCATTGTTCTGAGTACTTGCGATGCTTGTTGTACAATCCAGTTGCATTGCCATATGCTTTCCCCCCAGCATTTTCCTCTCCAAGTACCTGCCTATCAGCCGTTGTCATTGTTGGATCAGGGGTACATGTCAGATCAGGCTTCTGGGGGTCAATTGTTTCTTCATTGGGAGTATCTTCAGGTGGTGGCGCACCAGGTACATTGCCTATGGGTAGATTATTAGTTGACTAGCTCATCGATGGCCATTCAGGGGCACTGACTGAAGTCAAATCATGATGGCTTGGGTCGATCCCATCCTGCAGGTGGTAAAATCCCATTAGGTTATAGCCCTTTATTCATCGATATTGGGTGATATTGTTGATAGTGAGCCTCGAGTCGGTTCTTGTCGAATCATTTCCATTTGCAGATAAAGCACATGACATATTTCCGGCGAGTGTTGACCATATCCGAGATACGGTCAGTGAACACGTTCTCAGATGCATCTCAATGATGCTTCTTCAGGGGGTAATTTAGAGCCTCAAGGATATTGGGTTAGGGTATGACATTCACAGCCGCATTGCACCCCGCCAAATGCGGGGTAGGGGTAGAATATACTCACCTTATGATCAGTTTTCTTCATAAACCAGGATATATATATCATATCCCGCACAATCATGGTGCACATCATCTGCTGAACATCATTAGAAAGGAAGAGATGGTTTCTTTTGTCATAACTGCATCCACCACCATGGGCCTTATACTACGTCATTGCGGCATTGTGAGTTATATCTGTGCTCGAGCCTCCGAGCAGCTGATAATGAAGGTACATCGTCTTAATACAATGAATAGGTGAGTATCCTAGCTAGCTGTTGGCCTGTGCAATGATCATCAAGAACTGATAGGATGGTTGCTTCAGTAACGATCCTTGACCGGAGGGTGGATCCTGAGGAGAACAATATGTTTAGACAAGGAGCTCAATAGGAAGCATCACTGTTGCTGCTCAACACACAGGCCTCCTATTGAATCAGGTTGCAAATTTGTACACGCAGAACTTATGTGTAATATCACTTGTCGTGCTAACCTTCATACCGGATATAGTTCTTGTTGGGTTCTGGAGATATCACATCATATCCCATCTACGACCATTAAAGTCATGGGAGCACATGAAGGTGAGCATCTATCCAATATCCTAGTATATGAATTCGAGCATATAACAAAGAAAGGCAGGATGTGTGTGATTAAGGTTTCTTTTTCTCAAGGCCCGGGTTGGTTTCATGGATTGAAGGTGTAGTGGAACACCATAGTTCGTGACAACAGAATGGGATATAAGAAGCCCATCATTCCTCCGAAGGTCATGGCTACCTGCAACATACACAACCATACTCTGATTGATTCTACATCACATCGTACATCAATAGTCGTTTACCACCAGCTTTGTTCACAGACCATGTCAACGAAGGGATCTCCACCAAAGACAGCGAATATGGCGCGACTGGGCGGCCTATTTGGCTTGCAACAACACTGTGATGACAATTCAGAATCCTCGGACAATGGTTCACAAACTACCACTGGCAAAGTCAGTCAATCTACGAAACGCGACAATCAACATCAACTGCCGCATGGGTATGGTTACTCTCCTCCACAGCAGCCATTTCCAGGCGCTCTGCAGTTTTATCACCATTCTCCATTCAACATAACACACAGTTCCCAACTATCCACCAGGGTAAGCCAACAATATCCAAGTTATGGGCCACCATCGCAAGAATATGACCTCCACCAAGGCGGTTATTGCGAGTCTCAAATGTTTCCCCAGCAGCAGTTCGCAGGGCAAGGGCCGTCATCTCCAGGTGCACCGAGATTGCCTCCAGGGCCGCCAGGAAACAATCCAGTCAATCTGCCAACATCTTCCAGCTCTACTCCTCCACCTGGACCTCCTTCCGGTGCACCTGGGAGACCTCCCATTAGCCTCCCAACAAAACGATTCTTGCCGGCTGCGGAACCGTGTAAAACAGATGTCGCAAGGACTGCGGACTTGCCTTAATTACCAGACATTTCCCACGACGAATATGATGCAGATGATGACAGCGACAATTCGTTGGACTTGGGCGGTGAAGAGGGTAAACCCCCAGTCAGCCTGAAGCAAACCGAATTCTCCTCGAAGCAATCGGCCAAAAGAATGGGGCAGGCCAACTATAGTGCGTTCAACAAGTGGAAGAAAGTATGGGTGCCTGGGTTCCTCGAGAAAAAGCATCGGTCCATCATCCAGGGGCAGAACTGATTGAAACAGCTAAGAGATGGACCCCTGCACTGGGAGACAGTGGTTGCAGATTGTTTGGAGACATTTGAGAGCTGGGTGCCATTGGACAATTTCGATAATGCCGAATGGATTGGTCGGCAATGGGTGGAGATGTTGTTGAAGAGATGTGCACGCAGAATCCGGGAGGCGAGGGGAAAGGGAAGGCTAGGCAACAAGTGACTGGCAACGGATTTGGGATAGCACGCGAGCAAAAAGGGGAGAAGTAACCTCCCAGAGTTGCCAACTTCAACGTTCATGGTTGTGATTTGCCAGGTGTCAAATGGCAATGATATCGTTCTATCCCTGAACCAACTCCAAGTCACATATACCGATGTGAGGCACTGGGAGGAGCTAATTGATTTGATCAACAAAAACGGACGCCCGACAGAGCCATATATTCCAACATCGAGGTTCAAGTGCACATTGGAGCAGGCTGAATTGGATGAGGAGTATCTCGGATTATATACAAACGAGCAAATCATAATGGACCCCATAAATGACCAGATTTCGTACAACTTTTGCCTTTCAAATGCTTTCAAGTTGAAACCTGGACACGATCCGAAAATATTTTTGGTCAAAATGATGCGAACTAGAGGGCAGGAGATTGCCGAGCACATGATTAGACCAGCGAAGGTAATCCCTGCTAGCCGTGTTAAGGCTAGATGTGCGCAACTGCTAATCATTATACATAGCCATTGGAAGGTTCTGAAGAGGGTGGAAGAGAGGAGGGAGAGGAGGATGGTGGGCAAGAGAATGATACTTGTATTGATGTAAGTGCTGATGGAAAGAATAGAAATAATTGTATTGCATCCGGATATATTCGTACCAATGGCTGCTTGTGTGTGTAATACCTAACGTGGCGATGAGTTTCCGGAGCGCCGGACTATAAGCCCATCTGCCCAGCTTACATCCGAGCAACTGAAAGAGTTCATTGAGGACGAAAAGAACATGGACAAAAGTGCAAGGGAGGTTCAGGAGCAAGTGGAGGATGGTGAGGAGGTCCTCGATCCAGCGAATGCGAGCTCAGTATTGAATACGGTTCTCACTACAATCAACAACGAATTTGATCACGAGTGTGTTGATGAGGCAGTCAGGCTGCTGAATGCTCATCCAATTCGTCCATCAACAGATGACCGGGTTCCAGGCCACAAGTATTCAATTCCAGGCCTGCCTAGAACATAGTGTCTGGCGCACCAGGTTTGGGCCATCCGGTTCATCATGAGGAGCTGGGTTTGGGATACTGATATCTCAGGAGCACTGATGGCGGATGCAATGGGTCTTGGAAAGACTTTCACCTCCGTTGCCACGGCAATGCTTTGCAAATTGGTCACTGAGGAAGTTGTAATGGGGTTGCCACTGTCCATTTCATGGTGGAATACCCTTGAAGAGTGGGTGATTGTGGCACACAACTACTTACCCGGCATTGTCGGTGAAGAACGAGAGTTGTATCCACTGCAGAGATTGAATTCTGTGCCACGCCGGCTGTTGGAGATCCAGACAACACCACCTCACGGGCATCCAGCATTTGTATTAGCCCTTGAACCAATTTTCATGGTTACCATGCCCGGAGTGGCAGAGACCTTCAAGACCGTCATCGACGAGATCACACATGGAACCAAATTCGAATAGGTCAAGTCGTTGCAAACCGAAAATGCGAATCTCACCCATGACGATGTGAACACCAGGATTGATGAGCCGGAGAACCAATGGAACATCCACCATGTGTCATATAATACCTTATCATGCAGAGCGAAACCATGAAGTAATGGCCAACTCTCCTACTGTGCATGGAGTTTTGGGATTTTTGATGAGTCCCATTGGTACAAGACCAAAAACAGTGTGGGCTGGCACATTGTGATGAATGCGAAAATTGGATTCAAACTTCGAGTCACAGCTACACCAGGATTTTATTCACTCTATGACTGGTGCTATCAGACGATGTGGCTGTTTTCAGGGGCGCCTGAAGATCGAGAGGATGAGACTGTGAAGGAAAAGCATGGTGCAGATGCATTGTGTTCCACTGTGAAGAGTTTGATGCATGCTATCCGGACTGAAGACGAAGAAGCTCAACGGGATGCGGCGCACCGGATGATACAGATTGCAAAGCCTTAGACGATAAGGAGGTGGTCAGAATCGAAACTTGCCAACGGAAAACCACTAGTGCAGATACCGCGGGAGAATGCACACCTCATCGATCACGCGTGGACTGAGGATGAGCAAGCAAAACTGAAGGCCATGGTGGAGAGATACACATCAGGTGGTGCTTCAGGACCATGCAGAGTTCATCGATGGTGGCTTGCATGTTTTTCGTTAGTGTTGGGAGAAACAGAGGATCGCAACGACGTTTCTGGTTAATGGTATGATGAATGGGCACTTGATACTTGGGTGGATTCACCAATTCCCTGATAGCTGAGAGAGACATGTCTGCCAATGCTTGTCAACGAACATGCAGAAAATCCTGGACCTGATGAAGACGACCCATTGAGAGAGGCGCTCCTTCCGAATCAAGAGAGACACGAAAATGCTCTGCGCAGCGCACCTCCTTCACAACATGCAGTGCTCTTTTGTCCTCTTCCTGGCCAAGTTCGTCATTTAAAGTGGTGGCTAACAAAGTATGTTGCAGATCATGTGGATATTTTCCACATGGATGCAGAATTGGGCAATGATGAACACGCAGAAATGCAGCTCAGATTCCAAGATTCATGCAATCTCTCTGTATTCATAACGACACCCAAAGTGGGCGAAACCAGTCTCAATCTTGCTGCCGCAAACCATGCGGTGATAACTCAGAAGTTCTGGGAACTGAACGAGCAGTAGTAGGCATTTGCATGAGTTGTCCGGTTAGGGCAAAACAGAGTACCACATACATGGTCACTGAATACGGGTCCTGGTGGCTATGATAACCAGGCGACTGATCTCCATCAACTACCTGGAGTGGCCCAAATGAGAGTCCTGCATGGCTTGATGAGTCGACCGAACATCACGACGTCAATGATCTACTGGATTCTCGAGTCACGTGAGGACCATACGAAGTGGCTGACAGAGAATGAATACACCTTTCAGGCAGATGAGCTATCATCTTAGATTGTAAAAACGCTTCATCAAGGTATGCCTCTTTAGACATTCAACCAACGTAATCTTCTTAACAGATATGAATAGTCAAAAGATCATTTGTAAGGCACTCTATACTGCATAAATGAATCCTGTTTCTCTGTCATTTTAAAGCGAATCAAAGTTCTGATGTTGGAGTTGTGGTGTCTTTAATCAGAAACTGCTCGAGTGGGATTTCATTGGTGTTCTTGCTTGTTATTATTAATGACTAATATGAGATGAAGTCAATTGATAAGCAAAATTACAAGTTCCCGGGCTGGCCTATCTCATGCTGAATGGCCTGAGTCAAATATTGAGCATGATGCAGAGAAGGGCTTCGAAACATTCGTCAGTAGTGATTGTGAGGTGCACCGGAAACCTCTGGCCACGTACACATGTCGAAGTCAAAAGAGTGGACAATGCTCAATTCAGCCACTTTCCGGTGCACCGGAAAATACTGGCCATATGTCATGAGTCTCGTTTAGATAGATCGCACACCACAGATTTGGCAATCCAATTTGGCAATAAAGTAAGTCATGGTGATATTGAATGGCTGTGTCAGAATATGAGACACCAACTGGCTGATTCCGGGCAAACCCGCAGCTTCTGCTGCCATTTGATTCAAGTTCAGGTGCACCGGAGAATGATCTGCATACATTTTGAGTCACGTTATGACAGATCCAGCACCGCTTATTTGCCAATTCAATTTGGCAAGGAGACTGTCTAGGCAATATTGAGAGTTCTTGTGTCTGAATTTGAGACATGGCTCGCTTATTCGTGGCAATCCCGCATCTATTGCTGGCATATGCTCAAAGGTTAGGTGCACCGGAGAGTCCTGGGCACATATCGTCTTGACTGTCACTGCATAATTGCCAATCCCATTGCGCAATCAACACAGTCGACACGATAATCGAGTTCTTGTGTCAGAATATGAGACATGGGCTCCCTTATTTGTGGCATAGCTGCAGCTTTTTCAGGAATATTATAGTCATTCGGGCACACCTCAGATTGGCTTCCCAGATTGTCAGAGACTGAGACACCGCTTGGGTATTCATGGCGAAGCTGCACCTTTCACTGCTGGGTATGTCCTGGCCCATGATTGAAGTTCAGGCTCAACTGAGATCTGCAATCCAGTCCAGAATGACGTTCTTGGATTACTATGAGGTCAACTTTGGCAAGCTGCAACTCATTATGAATGTATCACACCTGGTCAGGCATGCCTCAACTGCGACAATAAGCCTCCGAAGTGCATGTTCCCCACTTCATAGTGCACTTTTTATTTTTGTTTGCTTTATTCTCATCATGTTTTCTTCAGCTTTGAATCAGTGGACGCTGTGCACACAGATTGTCATCTCTCGAGACACTGCACATTCAGGTGCAGGAAGCTCATTGCGCTCGCCCTCTGCCAATATATCAATCTCTGCTTGATCGGTATGTGAAGGCCGCCGCAAAAATGCCTTATACTGTTAGCTCCGGGTCAACTGTCCTTTGGAGGAAGGTAGACCTGCACAACTGAACCATAAATGCATACATCTGGCCAATTATCAACCTCACTTAACTCAATATTGCCTAGTAGTATGTTTGGACCTCTGCTTCCAAATCTTGAAATAGCTTCTGCATCATTGAGCTCTGTTAAAAGAGCTGCAGCTCGAGAGCGAGAATCTGCTCAGCAACTCTACAAGATGGCCGGCAACTACCGCTCACCCATGTACCACACTTACTCAAAGAGGCCCAAGTTTTCAATGCTTGGGATGCAGACTTAACTCCATTCTGACTAAATGTATGTTTGGGCCGCCAAAACTTGTATCTGAAAACAGATTATGTGAACCGATTTCCATCATGAGGGAAGTTCGAAGAGAGCGACCCTTCAAAGCTCGAGTGATGAAAAGACAACTTCGCAGATTAATATTAACTGTCAGAGTCAGGTGAGCCTGCAATTCCCAGCGAATGAATCTTATCGTAACCATTTAATCTTTGGTGCACATCAATTCCCTGGAACTGCATGCATGCATGCAATCATCATTCCTCTGCCTGTGGTGAGATGACATCTCACTATGCATTCATACTTATCGTAGCATATAGCTTTCAACATCCACATTTATTTAAGCCTATATTGTAGAAGAGACTCAAAAGGAATATGTGATTTAACGGTGTGCAACTTACTAGATATTAGGCGCAAAATTAGAATGTGAGTGAGTATTTATGACTCATTTGTTAGCAATCTTGGCATTGACGGGTGCTTGAATCCACAAGATTACCCCTGAATCATCCATTGTACCTTACCATATTTTCTCTACGCCTATATCTACACGTGTATCTCTCCTTCGTATACCAAATTCTCTCCCTCCTCCATCGACGGCATCATTGTTGGGAAGGATATTCTGCAGGCACGGCCCAGATGAACACATGGAAGGGAAGTTATGCTTCCAATATTGCCTTATCGACCGCTAACTTAACTGTAGCATCCTGATTCAATACACCATCGTGAATATACGTGTGTCCTTGCGACGGATATACCACATACGGAGATGCATAATTCTCCTTGATTGTTAACACACTCCGTATGACCCCTTGCAACTCAGCCATCACTCCTTGAGTTCTGCAGATTCTCAATGCTGCACCAATTCTATGCCATGCGGTCATGTCAAATGCTCGAGCATCCACGCCGAATTAATTTGTATAGAGGAGTCATATGCAGGGGCACACGTTTTCATTCAGGTTCTCAGTGCTCCATTTGGCCCGCACCAAGGGTTAGATAATGTCGCGAGTTTTCTTCCTGTGCATCTTGTTCAGGTGCTTTTCGTTCAGGTGTGTCTGGTTGTAATCTATGTGCGTTGGCTGTAGCTAACCTCCAATTCGTGCATCCATACAGAGTGTTGTCGAGAGGAGATTTGCTAACATTCGGCATTATGAATCCATCCATTTTGGCGCACCTGACAACAAATCCATACATTCCGGCACATCTGACAACATCCAAATCGCAACAGCGCACTGCCGTCCCCGATATAAATATGAACCATTGAAGTCATCTCTCCTGAAACCTTCAAGGCACGCCTCAAATTGCATCCTCCTCGACTATGTGCAACTTCTTTCTCCATTTATCCCGTTATTCTATTGCACTTAATCTTGTATTTACTGCTTATACACTCTCTTCCACATTCCCCAACTGTCTATCTTCATTGCAGCAGATGGAACCTACGCCCAGCCAGGTGAGGAATCACACCTAGAGAGAGCTCTCACATTCAAGAAAGCAGCCAATCATCATTTCCTATGAAATATTCACCTTCCAATTATCTGCCTTCGTACACCATATTGCGGATGACTATTATCCCCGATTTCATTAATGAAGCAAGATGATGATACCGATCCGGACATCTGTGATGGCCAAAATCAGGGCGAAAGTGAGGACACCGGTGAGTGCACGTTATCATCTGACATCGAACAAGACGATTTGGATCACGAGCAGGAGGTTCTACTTCTAGGCCAGGCGTGCCGGGACAAGTCTTTACAAACTACAAGGGTTCCATTGCCAAAGCAACGTAGCTGTGCCAATACTGTTATTGCACGCCCTCTCCTTCCAAATTCCTGAAAACCACCTGGGTCAATGGCACCACCACTGCTCAAACGCCAAAAGTCAGCCCTTCTCAACAAGTCATCCGAGTCTGACCGTGCACCATCCGCCCAGGCGCTGCTGCAACCCATGTCTACTGGAGACCAGAATGCTCCACAACCCAAGGCCAGTGCAGATCAGAACGTTTCCCGACACCAAAAGGCTACATTTGAGGTAGTGAAAATAATCATGGAAGCAATTGTATTCACGAAGACTTCTGGGCCAGTATTATCTGATGACAAGTACTCGATGGTTGAAGAAGCTTGGAACCTTGCCATTGAAGCTCAGGATTGTCAGCGCGCATTAGCAGGTGCTCCTGCAGGTACACGATTTGAGTGTCAATTGCCCAGCGGTCCATCTCTCAAAATTGATCCGCAAACATGAGATGTTGTAAGTCATGGATTCTGTTTAATGCTCCTCTATCAGATTTACCATATTGACTGCGCCCCAAATTATACATAGTTGAGACTGAAGATAAGTACTATTGAAGGAAGGTTGGTAGATGGGGCACAGCGAACGGTTGTCCGTAGTTACCAGTTGGATTTCCGCTGTCAGACTGAGCTTCGGATTCAGGTTAAGGAGCTCCAGTCCGACGATGCATATCTCTCCAAGGTCATTGATGATAAGAAGTCATGGTTCACACGAATGGAAGTGCGTGATCTCATTTACTATCAATTATTCATTATGGCCAATAGCTTGGGGCGCCAGCCAACAACATCCCAGTATTTCCAACCTCTCGCTCCACAGACTTCAGCGCTGGTAGCCGCAGCTATTCATTGTGCACTGTCTGGATATGCAGGTGGAAATAGGGCCACAGTTAGGTTTTCTCAATACGAATATCGAGGTACAGTGTGTCCATCCCCTATGATAAATTTCACTGCGAAAGCCACTGCACTCATCAATCACACATTAGTGGGCCGCCTCAAACCCCCCCCCCCCTCCCACCACCATGCGCCGCCACTCTGCCAGGATAGGCGCTCCTCAATCCCTGTTGGCGCTCCTCAGCCTAGATTCACTCTCTTCTACATCCTTCCGCAGTCAATTCCTCCTTTTTCGGTGCTCCTCTGCTGGGATTGGCACTCCATAATCCCCTCTTTCTTGATTTAGCGCTCCTCGATTTCATTCTGCATAATATACCCTTATTTCTGTGCTCCTCAGCCTGGGATGGGAGGCTCCCCAATTCCCACTGGCGCTCCTCGGTCTGGGTTGTCGCTCCTATATTGGATGCCAACTCCATACCCACCCTCCCCCTTTTCTGCGCTCCTCCGCTGGGAGAGCACTCCTCAATCACGATCGGTGCTCCTCTGCCAGGATTGGCGCTCCTTCACTTCATTACTCACACCGGACCCCCCCCCTGTTTCGGCGCTCTGCCGCTAGTTTGGACGCTCGTCAATCCTCATCGGCGCTCCGCAGCCTAGATTTGGCACTCTTCTTTTTCATTCCGTGCTCCTGCAACACAGCACTTCCCATCTGGCGCTCCTCTTGTCCTTGGTACCTGGTCCCCTTGTTCATCCGACTATATCATATTGCCTTTCACCCCCCAATTTAGATTCGCAGCTAGCTAACATCGCATTACACCTTTGTTAGATATCAAAAATCGAGCCAAACGACATTAGAATTCAATTTCAGCCATTTGCCAGGTACGAATAATCAGCAAATACAAGGAGCGCCTCTAGCTTCTTTGCACCGTTGATGAATTATGTGGTCCTGCTTTCGTTGGCCCTGATGAGATGGGAGAAGTAGTGGATGACATCGACACCATGTATGATTGATATCATTTGACTGTTTAGTTGGGTTATTGTTTTGGTGTACCTGCGTTTATGTTTGAATCACTTGCCTTTTTCTTTGGTGCCATAATGTAGTGAGGCAATAAATACAGTGTTGAAGAAGATGGTAGCTAGTATGATTCAGAATTGAGAATGAACAATGATCTATGCATCATTTTCGCCGTTGAGGGAAATCGATTGCTTGTGGACATCCGGAGAGTCTCATATAGCGCCTGCAGTGCTCCTAATAAATATCTATACAAACCAAGGCATCTCTCAAGGTATGTTTGTGATTTCCGCATTGGTTCAGCGACACTTCCAGGAGCACCCAAAGCTCTCCCCAGCGCTCCGACGTGTTCCCAAACTTATCACAATCACTCCCAGTTACTCCTGTACAACTCATCGGAGATCCCAGTTACTCTAAAGGCCGGCCAGAATGCCCTCCTAGGGTCTGATACTCTCCTGAAATTGACACTTCTAAGTTTACACTCCACATCCTCTCAGACACTCCTGGAGTCTTCCAGAGACAAAAATACATTTTGCTGATGCAGTGAATGCTGTACTCAGTGTATGCTGAACTTGTGGTATGCTGTACTCAGTGTTAACTCATAATCATGACATGGAAAGATTGAGAGGGATTACTTAGCTTGGTATTCTTAGGTGATTGTAGAGTTGAGGATAGGCAAGAGGGAGATGAGAGCAGATGGGGGAAATTATCGTAACAAGCAGGGACTTAAGACAATTTTGTTTGGAAGGTGATATACCATTTCCAAATCAGCAAGTACAACTCCCAATCTGGAATGTATGAGCACTGAGACAAGATCTCCAAAACTCAATCATGCAAGTTGTACCCCTGATTTCTCATATCCACTCATATCCTTCCTATTGTTCCCATCTTTATCCATCATGTCTCTTTCCTGTCCACAACTCTACCATTTTTGCAGAATACAATGTTAAGTTGTCTCTCAGTATCTGGCCATGCCATGACCATAAGTTCACACCAGGTACAGTATACACCAGGTATAACATACACCAAGAACAGCATCCACCGAAGATGGTCTGACATCCGTTCAGTGTCAAGTGTGCATGTTTGCCACAGAACGTCGCTTCAGCTTCAAGTGTGCCTCGCTTGAGATCGACCTCCACCAGTCTGCTGTCCATGAGAGCTCAAATTTACAGTCACCTTGTCTAATTGGCACTGTTCCAAGTTGACTAACCGATGGATTGATTCTCAACACCCGGTGTTCCTCCCATCGACCGCCTCCGGATCAACCACCTCCAGGTACTGCTCCAATCTCAAACGATTATTGCCTCCAAGTGAATGTCCACACTCAGTCCATCATGGCCTCCAAGTTCGCAAGATCATGGCCTCCACATGCATCTCCAGACTCGCTTCATCATTGCCTCCAAGTGCATCTCCAAACTCACTTGATAATGGCCTACATATGCACCTCCAAATTCAGACACTAACCATATCAACATGTATCTCTGACTTCACATGATTGACATCTTCCAGCACAACTCAAATTGCTATCACTCATGGGCTGCAGCCAGTCGAGTTATACTGTGTGTAGATGGATTGCTGGATTCATTTACAGATACATAGATGACAATAGAAACTGAATACATGAGTTTTAAAAATCATTGAACGATAAGTAGTAACTACAATTTCCAGGTGCACTAGAAGCGATCCTAATGAGAATGATATTTGTCCTGGACTGCTCTACCACAATTCGAGATGCTCCCTGGCTTGTTGCCTGCATTCTCCAGTACACCTAGCCTTCTCACTAGTGCTCCCAGGAGCTCCCCTGGGAGTCACCAGACCTCCTATGATCCTGCAGACTTGTCGCCTGTACTCCCTGGTGCATCTGGAGGCCACTGCATTGGCCCAGTGAACTCTGGGATTTGATCACCATGAGATTCTGGTCCAACACCCATCAAGCACTCCCAGAGGCTCCCGGTGAAAAAAATACATTTTGCTGATGAGTGTGCATGACTACTGAGATAGAGATCTCCACCAACACTGTGGAGTATACCAAATGAGCATCCTGCATGGCCAAATGAGTTGACTGAACATTACAATATAGAGGACTTCCTATATTTTGGAGTCTTATGGGGATAATATAAAGTAGCTAATAGAGTACAAACACATGTTGAATTCAGTTCAAAACTATGACCGAGAGTTTCTGATATTCAGAATACTCCACTCAAGGTACACTGATTTGAATATTCACTGTGCCCATTTTCAACTGATACACATGGTCAAAATTTGTTATTGGAACCGCACTCCTGTGTATATATTATCATTTCCCTGTCATTCTAAAGTATATCAACCGTTGATATTTCAATTGTCATTGCTCAAATTCATATTCAGAAGAGAGAAATTATAAGAGTGTTTGTAATATTTAGTGAGGAATTTGAAATGACTTGAATCGATCAGCTCTTGTTTCGTAATCCAAAACAAGCCACATTTGGATTATCGCATTGGTGATATTGTAGGCTCACTCGTCAAATGGTGTAGAGTGAAGAGACACAATTTTTGCAAGCTCTGATTGACTGATTTATCCCCTGCTGGGTAATAGATTGTTTATTTTCAAAATGGTAAATCTTCCCCAAGCCAGGGCCTACAATTTGGAGTTCCATGCTCTCCACATCTGGTGATAATACACTAGGGTGAAATTAAGACATTAGACACAGTAAAAGGATTCAAACAATTTGTTAATGTTCTTGTCTCAGTACACTAGCATTCTGTAGCTATGTACGAAATGCAACAAATCAATCAAATTGAATCAAATAGTCCCAGATGCAATGGAGAATCCTGCGAATATCTTGTATCTCCTTATATCAGATAGAGCACTGCACATTCTAAAATATCAATTGGAAATAAACACAGTCTAGGCAGTTATAAGTACCTGAGTGGAATATCAAAGCATGGTTTATATGTTTGTATCAATACTGAAGCTTTGGTTGGCATATAATTAAAGTTGAGACACTGTACAGATCCGCAACAGAGAGGGCAGGCCAATCAGTCATTACTCTGGTATCTATTGCTCAGCTGAAACTTGGGGTGCTGGGTATTTCCTAGCTTAGGATTAAAGTTCAGAAAAACTTACAACGTACAATCCAGTCAAGCATGCTGTTATTACATTTGTATAATGCCAACTTTGACATGCCATGATTACTTATTGAATTGGTATTCCAGTTAACAAATGCCTCATAGTAATAAAGCAGCCACCAAATCAAGCGCACCCAATCGGAAGTGCAATTAGAAATTTTCTTATTAGTCCTTTGTAGTAGTCTTTTTTGACATTTTAAGCTTTTCAATCAGTGGAGGCAAATTACACTGATTGTCATTAACTAAGTTATTACACATTGAGATTTGGCTGGCTAATCCCCCCTGGCCTTTGGCAATATGGAAATCTATACTTGATCCATATGAGGAAACCATTGCTAAGATGCGTTGCCTGTCAAGCTCTATAACAGCTGACTATTAATTGAAGGAAGCCACTGCACATCAAATCATTCATGCACAGCTCTGGCCGATTGGTAACCTCATTGAACTCGATGTTCACACAGCGGTATGTTCGGAACACCAGGTCAGGATACTAATATTGCAGTTGCTATCTGGATTCCATCAAATATACTTTGGCATGTGGGAGAGAATCTCACAAGATTGATTCTACTAAGTGACTCTGCAGATGACCAGCAACTTCTGCTCACTCCACATACAACACTTACTGAAATACTTCTAAGCTCACATTCGTTTACTGCATAGAAAACTGTAACGGGCGGGGTCGAGCGCAGGTGATATGGATGTTGCAGAACTGAACTCGAAGTGCGTATCGAGGGACAAGAATCAGAATATCTTTCAAAGTCGTACTATTGCTTGCTATACAAGAGAACGAG
>Ga0307515_10000521_pt1 | contig 91558 bp, 80 predicted proteins | sample 17_EM_MG_FD_194513 | JGI IMG/M metagenome (GOLD analysis project Ga0307515, IMG submission 194513) | Populus trichocarpa ectomycorrhiza microbial communities from riparian zone in the Pacific Northwest, United States - 17_EM | ecosystem: Host-associated > Plants > Roots > Unclassified | place... | reverse complement strand
GATGATCGCGAGTCGACGAGCCGGACAGATACCGAGTGGTATCTGCCCGGCTTGGCGGCGCTGCGAGCGCCCCATTTCGGCCCGCCCTTCGGGTTCGACCAGATGGCGCGCTCGCGCGCCCGGCCATCAGGGCAGATACGCCGAGTATCTGCCCAGTCGTCCGGACGCACGTTCATCACCATCTGGTCGAATCTCAATGGCAGTTATTTGTGGGAAAGGACACTGGTGGCCGCCGGTTGTGGCGATGGGCGCAAAGTGTATACACTTTCGCATACACCGCAAGCCGTTTGCCACCAGTTCACCGCTTGATCCACCCTGCCCCATGGCACCGCGCAGCCCCAGCCTGAAGGTGATCCGACCGCTGAATTCGGCTGGCAAGGCGGCCGTGCGCATGGCAGACGACGCCGACGCGTTGACCACCACGCGCCGCATCGTCGACGCGGTCAGCGCCGCGATTGTCGAGCGCCGGTTGATGCCCGGCACCAAGCTGGCGGAGCAGCGCATTGCCGACATCTTCAAGGTCTCGCGCACCGTCGTCCGGCAGGCGCTGAACCAACTCTCTCGCGACCGACTGATCGTGCTCGAGCCCGGCCGCGGCGCCTTTGTGCGGCAGCCCAGCGCCGAAGAGGCGCGCCAGGTCTTCGAAGCCCGCGCACTGGTTGAAGCGGGGCTCGTCAAGCAGCTGTGCGCGCAACTGACCGAAGTTCAGTTGGCGCGCCTGCATGCGCACCTGGCCGACGAGGCCGAAGCGGTCGCCCGCACCGACGTGCCCGGCCGCACACGGCTGCTGGCCGACTTTCACGTGCTGCTCGCGCAACTGCTGGGCAACGAGGTGCTGGCCGAGTTGATGGGCGACCTGCTGTCGCGCTCGTCGCTGGTCTCGCTGATGATGCAGTCGGCCCATTCGGCCGAGGAGTCGCATGCCGAGCACGTCGCCATCGTCGAGGCCCTGGCACGGCGCGACGCCCGCGCCGCCGCCAAGCTGATGAGCGACCATCTCGGCAGCGTCGAACGCAACCTGCGGCTGCATCCGCGCACTGGCGATCTGGCCGAAGCGCTGCAGCCTGCCCCACCACCCAAGAAGAAGCGCGCATGAGTTACCCCAGAGACCTGGCTGGCCACGGCCGCCATCCGCCCGATGCGAAGTGGCCAGGCCAGGCCCGCGTCGCGCTGCAGTTCGTGCTGAACTACGAAGAAGGCGGCGAGAACTCGGTGTTGCATGGCGACGCCGGCAGCGAGCAGTTCCTGTCCGAGATGTTCAACCCGGCCAGCTACCCGGCGCGGCACCTCAGCATGGAGAGCATCTATGAATACGGCTCGCGCGTCGGCGTGTGGCGACTGCTGCGCGAGTTCGAACGCCGCGGCCTGCCGCTGACGGTGTTCGGCGTCTCGATGGCGCTGGAGCGCTGCCCCGAGGTCACCGCCGCCTTCGTCGAACTGGGCCACGAGATCGCCTGCCACGGCTGGCGCTGGATCCACTACCAGAACCTCGAAGAAGACATCGAGCGTGAGCACCTGCAGCGCGGCCTGGCGATCATCGAGCGATTGACCGGCACGACACCGCTCGGCTGGTACACCGGCCGCGACGGCCCGAACACCCGCCGTCTTGTCGTCGAGCACGGCGGGCTCGAGTACGACAGCGACTACTACGGCGACGACCTGCCGTTCTGGCTGCAGGTGCGAAAGAAGGACGGTGCCCTCGCCCCGCACTTGGTCGTGCCCTACACGCTGGACTGCAACGACATGCGCTTCTCGCTGCCGCAAGGCTTCAGCCACGGCGACGAGTTCTTCCAGTACCTGCGCGACAGCTTCGATGTGCTTTATGCCGAAGGCGAAGACCACCCGTCGATGATGAGCGTTGGCATGCACTGCCGCCTGCTCGGCCGGCCGGGGCGGCTGCGTGCAATGCAGCGTTTTCTCGACCACGTCGAAGCACACGACCGGGTCTGGGTGACGCGGCGGATCGACATCGCGCGCCACTGGAAGACCACCCACCCCTTCGATGCGGCCACCGCTTTTGTCTGGGAATGACGCGGATGCTGAGCCTGGAACAACTGAACGCCGCCGCGGCCGCGAGTGACTTCGCCGCGCTGCTGGAAGGTGTCTACGAACACTCACCGTGGATCGCGAAAGCCGCGTGGGAACAGCGCCCGTTCGCGAGCTTGGCAGCGCTGAAGCATGCGTTGGCCACCGTCGTGCGCGAAGCATCACTCGATGCGCAGCTCGGCTTGGTCCGCGCCCACCCTGAGCTGGCCGGCAAGGCGATGGTCGGCCAACGCTTGACCACCGAATCGACGGGTGAGCAAAGCCGTGCCGGCCTCACCGACTGCAGCCTGGAAGAGTTCGACACGCTGCAGCGTTTGAACGCCGCCTACAACGGCAAGTTCGGCTTCCCGTTCATCCTCGCGGTGCGCGGCCCGCGCAGCACCGGGCTGACGCGGCGCGAGATCATCGAGACCTTCACCCGCCGGCTCGACAACACGCCGACGTTCGAGCGCGCCGAGTGCCTGCGCCAGATCCACCGCATCGCCGAGATCCGGCTGAACGACAAGTTCGATGCGGTGCCGCTGCAGGGCCGCCAGGCCTGGGACTGCGCCGAGCTGCTGGCCCGCCACAGCGATGTGCACGACGAGAGTGGAGACACGGTGCTGACGGTGACCTACCTCACCGAAGCGCACCAGGCCTGCCAGGCGCAGCTGTTGCGCTGGATGCAGGACTGCGGCTTCGACGAGATGCGCGTCGATGCAGTCGGCAATGTGGTCGGTCTTTACCGCGGTCACGACGCCGACGCACCGCGCATGCTCACAGGTTCGCACTACGACACCGTGCGCAACGCCGGCGCCTACGACGGCCGGCTCGGCATCTTCGTGCCGCTGATCGCGGTGCGCGAGCTGCACCTCACCGGCCGTCGGCTCCAGCACGGCATCGAGGTGGTGGCCTTTGCCGAAGAAGAAGGCCAGCGCTATGCCGCGACCTTCCTCGGCTCCAGCGCACTGGCCGGCAGCTTCAACCCGGCCTGGCTGGACCAGGTCGACGCCGACGGCATCGGCATGCGCGAGGCGATGCGCGCTGCCAAGCTGCCCGCAACGATGGAGGCGATCGGAGAAACGCGACCCGGTGCGCTACCTCGGCTTCGTCGAGGTGCACATCGAGCAAGGCCCTGTGCTCAACGAGCTCGATTTGCCGCTGGGCATCGTCACGTCGATCAACGGCAGCCGGCGTTTCGTCGGTGAGGTGATCGGCACCGCCAGCCACGCCGGCACCACGCCGATGGACCGTCGGCACGACGCTGCCCTGGCGGTGGCCGAACTGGCGCTGGTGGTCGAGCGGGCAGCGCGGCGCGAACCCGACCGAGTCGGCACCGTTGGCATGCTGACCGTGCCCAACGGCTCGATCAACGTCGTGCCAGGCCGCTGTCAGTTCAGCTTGGACCTGCGCGCGCCCACCGACGCCGCGCGCGACGCACTGGCCGACGAGGTCACCGGAGCGTTGCAACGCATCGCCGACGCACGCGGCCTGCGCTATCGCCTGAACGAGACCATGCGCGCCTCGGCCGCACCCAGTGCCCCGGCCTTGCAGGCGCGTTGGGAAGCCGCGGTGCAGTCGCTCGGCTTGCCGCTGCACCACCTGCCCAGCGGCGCCGGCCACGACGCGATGAAGCTGCACGACATGATGCCGCAAGCGATGCTGTTCGTGCGCGGCGGCAATTCCGGCATCAGCCACAACCCGCTCGAAAGCGTGACCGACGACGATGCACAGTTGGCCGTCGACGCCTTTCGCCAACTGCTGGAAGGACTCGAATGAGCAATGTGCACGAAGCCCTCGACACCTGGATCGACGGCCACTTCGACGAAGAGGTGCGCTTTCTGCAAGCCCTGGTGCAGGTGCCGACCGACACGCCACCGGGTGACAACGCGCCGCACGCAGAGCGCACCGCAGCGCTGTTGGCGGAGATGGGCCTGCGGGCCGAACGCCACCCGGTGCCGGCGGCTGAGGTGCAGGCACAGGGCATGGTCTCGATCACCAACCTGGTGGTGCGGCATCGCCTCGGTGAAGGCGGCCCGACGATCGCCTTGAACGCCCATGGCGACGTGGTGCCGCCCGGCGACGGCTGGGTCCACCCACCCTATGGTGGCGAGATCGACAAGGGCCGGCTCTACGGCCGTGCTGCCGCGGTCAGCAAGAGCGACTTCGCGACCTACACCTTTGCGTTGCGGGCGCTCGCTGCGGTCGCGCCAACATTGCATGGCGCGATCGAGCTGCACTTCACCTACGACGAAGAGTTCGGTGGCGAATTGGGCCCGGGCTGGTTGCTGCGCCACAAGGTGACCCAGCCCGATCTGCTGATCGCCGCCGGCTTCAGCTACCAGGTGGTCACCGCGCACAACGGCTGTCTGCAGATGGAGGTGACGCTGCACGGCCTGGCCTCGCACGCCGCCTACCCCGAGACCGGCATCGACGCACTGCAAGCCGCCAACAAGCTGCTGACCGCGCTGTACGAGCACAACACGCTGCTGCGCATGCGCCGCTCGCAGGTGCCGGGAATCACCCACCCTTACCTCAATGTCGGCCGGATCGAGGGCGGCAGCAACACCAACGTCGTGCCGGGCAAGGTGACGCTGAAGCTCGACCGCCGGATGATCCCGGAAGAAGACGCGATCGAGGTCGAGGTCGAGTTGCGCGCACTGATCGCCGAAACCGTGGCGCAAAGCCCGGGTGTTCGGGCCGAGTTGCGCCGCCTGCTGCTGGCCCAGTCGCTCAAGCCGCTGCCCGGCCACGAGAAGCTGGCGGCCACCGTGCAGCAGCACGCGCAGGCCATCTTCGGTGAGCCGATCCCCTGCTGCGGCACACCGCTGTACACCGATGTGCGGCTGTACGGCGCGGCCGGCGTGCCGGCGGTCATCTACGGCGCCGGGCCGCGCACCGTGCTCGAGAGCAATGCCAAGCGGGCCGACGAGCACCTGCTGCTCGAAGACCTGCGCCGCGCGACCCAGGTCGTCGCCCGCACGCTCGCCGACCTGATGACGCCGGGCGGTCCGTGAAAGCTCTCACACCCGGGGCCAGGCGCGGCAACATCAGGGCAAAACACCGGCGGTGACAATGGCCGTCGAGCCCCGCTGTACCCTGTGAGCGCCGACCAAGACGCTTCATGCCGATGAGCCCAGCCTCCTCTTCCGCCGCGCCCGACGCCAACGCCACGCTGTACCAGCGTTACCTCGCGCAATGCCAGGTCGACGCGGCGGCGCTGCTGGCCCAGATCTGCCGTGAGGCCGCCACCGCGCCCAGCGGCGGCGGCATCTGGATCACGCCGGCCCAGCGCCAGGCGCGGCAGGAACTGCCCGCCCTGGCCGGTGCCTGGGCGGCCGAGCTGACGCAACCGCAAACCCGCAAGGCGCCAGCGACCAGTTCGCCGATGCCCTTTTTCGCCAGCGGCTTCAGCGTGCCCGGCGGCCTGAGCCTGATGTCGGATGACGACGTCGACGAAGACATCGAGTCGACCCGTGTCGTGCAGGCCATCGAAGGCGCGGCCGAGTGGGCCTTGCGCGACCTGCGCAGCCGCCTGGCCAGCGCGCCGCCGGCACCTGGTGGCGCGCGCGACGAAACCTTGCCCCTGGCCCCTGCCCGCGTCGTGGGCGCTTTGTGCGCCACCTTGCACGGTGCAGACCTGAACCCCGCCGTACGCCTGGCCGCGTTGCGCACGGTGGCCGATCCACTGGCCCACGCCTTGGCCGGCCTGTACCAGCAGCATGTCGAGATGCTGAACGACTGGGGGCTGCAGCCCGCGCGCTACACGATCCGCCGCGAGCCTGAAGCCCGGCCGGCCGGCGGCGCCCGCCATGCCGCTGATGCAAGCCCTGGCCCTGCCAGCCAAGCCGGCGGTCGCGGCGTCGGCGTGGTCAGCAGCCAGATTCCGGCGTTGCTCGCTCAGGTGGCTGGCGAAGCCGGTCTGAGCACGGGCATGCAGGGCCTGATGGCCCGTCTTGCAGCGCCGGTGGCGCGCAGCGTGGCAGCCGACCAGCGCCTGCTGGACTCGGTCGACAACCCGCTGTGGCGACTGATCGACCGCCTGGCCGCGCTCGGCCAGCTCGACACCGATGTCGCGCCCGGCAGCCTGCAACTGCCGCTGCACCTGCGACTCGAACCCATCATCGCCCGCCTCGAAGCGGCCGCGCAGCCGATGACCGCCGAGCGTTATGCGAAGGCGCTGGCCGAAGCTGAGGCCGAGGCGCACGACGTGGCAGACACCAACACCCGCAGCCAGACGCTGAGCAGCGCTTTGCTGCCGGGCGGCACGACTTCACCGCTGTCCGTCGGAGCGTTGCCAACAGCCGCCACACTGAGCACTGAACCGCCGCGCCAGGAGCTGGAGCCGTTGATGCGTGCGCAGATGGCGGCCCGGCTGCGCGACGACCCGGTGCTGGCCGAGGTGCGCCAGTTCCTGCTCGGGCCCTGGCTGCAGGTCATCGTCAAAGCCTTTGCCGAGCAAGGCGAGGAAGCTGCCGCCACGCAGCGTGTGCTCGGCGCCGTCGAATCGTTCATCGACGCGGGCAGCTACCGCCGCCGCACACCCGTGCGGCCAGCCGAGCTGGACTGCCTGCGCATGGAGGCCGAGGACGGCCTGCTGAAGATCGGCGAGATGCCCGGCGACCGCGTCCAGCAGCATGTATTGGACCTGCGGGTCGCGCTGGCCGCCTGGCCGCGGCCGGCGCCGGACACCGAGTTCAGCGCGCTGCTCGATGAGCTCGACGACGTGGCCACGCCCGACCCCGACGCCTGGCCCAGCCATGACGAGCTGGCCACGGTGCCGATTGCGCTGGACGCGCACAACCCCGACGAACGTTCGCTGCGCGATTGCGAAGCCTGGCTGGACAGCCTGGCCGCGGGCGACATCTGCCGCATCCAGCGCCAAGGTCAGTGGGCCACGCTGCGGCTGAACTGGCGCAGCGACACCGGCACCTACTTCGCCTTCGGCAACTCGACCGGCCTGGCCTTCGGTGCCAGCCGACGCGTGCTGGGCCGCATGCGGCTCGAGGGCATGGCCACCACGATGGCGCGTGGCCAATGGGTGCGCCGCGCCGTCGATACCCTGCCGATGCCGCTGGAATGAACGCCGCGCTCGGGGCGGACGAGCCACCCGCTGTCGCCACAACCGGATGGCGCGGGCGCCTGGCCATCGACTACCGGCGCGACGGCGAACGCACCATCTCGCACGACGTGCACGAAGGCCCGCTGCGGGTGCTGCAGCGCCTGTACCCCGAAGGACCGGGCATTTGCCACCACGTACTGGTGCACCCGCCAGGTGGGTTGGTCGGGGGCGACGAGCTGGACGTGACCGTGCGGCTCGCACCCGGCAGCCACGCCGTGGTCACGACACCTGGTGCCGCACGCTTCTACCGCAGCACCGGCGCGCCGGCGATCCAACAGGTGACGGCCCGGTTGGCCGAAGACGCGCGGCTCGAATGGCTGCCGCTGGAGACCATCGCCTACCGCGGCTGCCAGGCGCACAACCGGCTGCGTTTCGAGCTGGCCCCCGGCGCCCAGCTGTTGGGCTGGGACATGCTGGCACTGGGCCTGCCCGCGGCCGGCGAGCCTTTCGACAGCGGCGTGGTCGAGCAGCGGTTCGAGTGGCCGGGCGTTTGGCTGGAGCGCGGCCGCATCGCTGCCACCGACACGGCGCTGCTGCAGTCCCCGCTCGGGCTGGCCGGCCACGGCGTGCTGGCCACGTTGTGGTGGGCCAGCGGCAGCCCCTTGAGCACTGCCCAGCGCGACGCGCTGCTCGACAGCGCCCGCGCCTGCTTCGCCGAGCACCCGGCGCTGGCCGGCCACGCCGGCGTCAGTGCGCTGGACGCGCGGCTCGTCGTCGCGCGGGTGCTGGCCCACCGGGTCGAACCGGTGTTCGCGCTGTGGCGGGCGGTGCGCGAGCAGTGGCGACATCTGGGTTGGGGCTTGGTCGGAGAGGCCCCAAGAATTTGGCGAACCTGAACACGCCGTGAACACCTACTGAACACCGTCAAACAACCGGTGTCAGCCGGTCGGCATCGATGGTCTCAAATTGGTATTAGTACCAACGCACCCCAGCAACTTTCCTTATGCCGAAGCATTAGCAAACTTGGGAGGTGGGCCGCGTTGACCGGGTTCAGCTCTGGTACTATACTGGTATCAGACCAATTCACTGGAACTGCCAACAGCAGGAATTCACCTCGTGACTGTGAGCTTCCTCATCGGCGTTGACGGCGGCGGCACCGGGACCCGGGCCCGGCTTTGCAACAACAACGGCCAAGTTCTCGCCCAAGGCGAGGCGGGGCCGTCCAGCCTGTCGCACGGCGTGGCCGGCGCCTGGCAGCAGATCATCCAGGCGGTGACCCAGGCTTTTGCCCAGGCCGGCCTGCCCCCCGCCCCCTGGCAAGACTGCGCACTGGCCGCTGGCCTGGCCGGCGTCAATGCCCCCGAACAAGCGGCCGAGTTCAAGGCCCACAACCCCGGCTTTGCCGAACTGGTGGTCGACACCGACAGCTTCACCGCGCTCGTCGGCGCCCATGGCGGCCAGCCCGGCCTGGTGCTGATCGCCGGCACCGGCAGCGTGGCCGAGGTCTGGCATGCCGATGGCCTGCGCCGCATCGCCGGCGGCTGGGGCTTCCCGATTGGCGACGAAGGCGGCGGCGCCTGGCTCGGCTTCGAGGCCGTACGCCTGGCCCAGCAAACGCTCGATGGCCGCGCCAGCGCCGGGCCCTTGTCTCGAGCAGTGTGTGCCGCCACGGGTACCGATGCCGACGCGATGCTCGCCTGGTGCGCCCGCGCCAACCAGACGGCTTATGCGAGTCTGGCGCCGCTGGTCTTCGACCATGAGAAGACAGACGCGCAGGCCGCCGCGCTGCTCGACAGCGCCGTGCTATCACTGGCCGCGCTGGTGCGCGCGTTGGATGCGGCCGGCACGCTGCCGGTCGTCTGCACTGGCAGCGTCGCGCGTCGCCTGCAAGCCCGCTTGCCAGCCTCGCTGCGCATGCGCTGCCGTGAACCCCAGGGTGACGCCGCCGATGGCGCGCTGCACCTGCTGCGCATGAAGCTGGCGGAGACACCATGATCAACGGCATGCCCTTCGAGCTGCGGCCCGACGAGCGGACCACCGTCCCTTTGTACGTGCAGCTCTCGCAAAAGATCGCCCAGGCCATCCGCGCCGGCCGCTACCAGGCCGACGAAGCACTGCCTTCGGAACGCATGCTGAGCGAATCGCTGGGCCTGTCACGCGTCACCGCACGCAAGGCGATCGACCAGTTGGTCGGCCAAGGCCTGGTGGTGCGCAAGCGCGGCTCGGGCAACTACATCGCGCCGAAACTGGAGCAACCCTTGACCCGGTTGACGAGCTTCTCCGAAGAGCTGCAGCAGCGCGGCTTCCGGCCGTCGTCACGCTGGCTCAAGCGGGCGTTGACCGCTGTCTCGCCCGACGAGCAACTGACGCTGGGCCTGTCGACCGGCGCGCGTGTCGCCAGGCTCGAAAGGCTGCGCCTGGCCGACGACGTGGTGATGGCCTACGAGGTCAGCGTGCTGCCCGAGCAGGTGCTGCCGGACCCTGGCGCCGTCGAGGCTTCGCTGTATGCCCACCTCGAGCACAGTGGCAAGGCGCCCGTGCGAGCCTTGCAGCACCTGCGCGCACTCAATGCCGACGCGACCCTGGCCCAGCGCCTGAACGTGCCCACCGGCCAAGCCGTGCTGCACATCAGCCGCGTGGGTTATCTGGAATCCGGCCAACCGGTCGAGCTGACGCAGTCCTACTGCCGCAGCGAGTACTACGGCTTCGTGGCCGAAATGCGACGCGAACCCACATGAGACAAACCCTGGAAGGTGCGGCCCTGACGCCATTCGGTTGGCGGCTGGGCGAACTGCAGCATGACGGCGGCCGCATCGTGTCGATCAACGGCCGTGCGGTCGACGAGGCCGAAGTCCGCGCCAGCGGTGCGCCGCTGCTGCTGCCTGGCTTCATCGACCTGCATGTGCACGGCGGCGGTGGGCACGACACGATGGAAGCGGGCGACGCCGCGTTCCACATCGCCCGCACCCACGCCCGCCACGGCACGACCTCGATGCTGGCAACGACGATGACGGCGCCGGCCGAAGACATCTTGCATGCGTTTGAAGCGTTAGGTCCGATCTGCCGCAGCCGGCCAGCGAACAGCGCCCGGGTGCTCGGCGTGCACCTCGAAGGGCCGTACATCAACCCCGGCAAGCTCGGCGCGCAACCCGACTTCGCCCGTGAGGCCTCGCTCGACGAAGTGCGTGCGCTGCATGCACTGGCGCCAATCCGCTTGATCACCGTGGCGCCGGAACTGCGCGGCCACATCGAGCTGATCGCGCAACTGGTGCGTGAGGGCTACCGCGTGCAGCTGGGCCACAGCGCCGGTTGTTATGAAGACGGCGTCGCCGCATTGAACGCCGGTGCCGCGGGCTTCACACACCTGTTCAACGCGATGACCGGCCTGCACCACCGCGACCCCGGCATGGCTGGCGCTGCGCTGGCGCACGCCGAATACTCGGAAATCATCCCCGACCTGCTGCACGTGCACCCTGGTGCGCTGAAGGCCGCGCTGCGCGCGATCCCCAAGCTGTACGGCGTCACCGACTCGACCGCCGCCACTGGCATGCCCGATGGTGAATACCGCCTCGGTCGCCACAAGGTCTTCAAGTGCCTGGGCGGCGTGCGGCTCGAAGACGGCACGCTCGCCGGCAGCGCGCTGACGATGGACCAGGCGCTGCGCAACTTCGTCAGCCTGGGCCTCAGCGTGGCCGAGGCTTCGGCCCGCACGTCCACCTACGCGGCCGACTACCTGGGCCTGGCCGAGCACGGCCGGCTGGCCCCAGGCGCGGTGGCCGACATCGTCGTTTTTGATCCCGCACTGAACCTGACGCGCGTCGTCATCGAAGGAGAGACCCTTGACCACTCGGATGCTTGAGGAAAGCCGTGAGGCGCCCCAGGCCGTGGCGCGCCAGCTGGCCGCCGACGCCGAAACCTACGCCGCGCTGACCGGCCTGCTGCGCAACACGCCGCCTCAAAGCGTGCTGACCATCGGCCGCGGCAGCTCGGACCATGCCGCGCACTACATGGCCTACCTGGTGATGGCGCGGTTGGGCCGGCTGGTCACCTCACTGCCGATGTCGGTGGTCACGCTGTACCAGTCGCACCTGCAATGCGAAGGCCTGGTCTCGTTGGCGTTCTCGCAGTCCGGCCAGAGCCCGGACCTGGTCTCGCCGACTCGCTTCCTGCGCACCGGTGGTGCCCGCACCGTCGCGATCGTCAACCAGCCCGACTCGCCGCTGGGCGAAGCCGCCGAATGGGTGCTGCCGCTGCATGCTGGCCCCGAGCGCAGCGTGGCCGCGACCAAGAGCTACATCGCGCAGCTGGTCGCCGGTGCCCGCATCGTCGCCGGCTGGGGTGAAGACCCGGCGCTGCAATCGGCGCTGCAGGGCTTGCCGCTGGCGATGGCACAGGCACTGGACTGCGACTGGACGCGTGGCGTCGAAGCGCTGCGCCACGCCGACCGCCTGTTCGTGATCGGCCGCGGCACCGGCCTCGCGATCGCGATGGAAGCGGCGCTGAAGTTCAAGGAGACCTGCAACATCCAGGCCGAAGCCTTCTCGGGTGCCGAGGTCAAGCATGGTCCGATGGCGCTGGTCGAAGAGGGCTACCCGCTGCTGGTCTTCGCGCCGCGCGGGCCGGCCCAGGCCGGGTTGATCGCACTGGCGGCCGAAATGCGCGACCGCGGTGCGCGCGTGCTGCTCGCAGCCCCGCTGGGCACGCCGGGCGCCGAATTGCCACTGGCCATGACCGCCCACGAAGACCTGGACCCAATCGCCGCGGTGCAAAGCTTCTACCCGATGGTCGAGGCGCTGGCCCGCGCCCGCGGGCTGGACCCGGACCAGCCGCGCCACTTGGCCAAAGTCACCAGGACGCACTGACGAAGACATGAGACAGCCTGTGTTCACTCTCCAGCGGGCCGGTGCCGGGCCGCTCCCAAGGCGGCCCGCCATCCCCTCGGGGGATCGGCCGATGTACTCATCGGACGAGGGGCAGACATGATGCAACCCGGCCACCTGGTGATGGTGGACATCGAAGGCAAGGCGCTGTCGGCCGAGACCGCAGCCTTCCTGCGTGAGCACCACATCCGCGCCGTCTGCCTGTTCCGCAAGAACCTGGGCACCGAAACCGAGGTGCGGCAGCTGGTGTCGGACCTGCGTGAAGTGCTGGGCCCGCAGGCGCTGATCGGCATCGACCAGGAAGGCGGCTCGGTCGCCCGCGCCACCTTCTTGCCGCAGGCCCCGGCCGCGATGGCACTGGGCGCGATCGAAGACGACGCGCAGGCCGAAGCGGCCGCCGAAAGCATAGGCGCCGCGGTTGCGCGTGGCCTGCGCGGCCTGGGCATCAACTGGAACTTCGCGCCGGTGCTCGACGTGAACAACAACCCGGCCAACCCGGTGATCGCAGAGCGCAGCTTCGGCGCTGATCCGCACCGCGTCGGCCGGTTGGCCGGTGCCTGGATGCGCGGCTCGCTGGCCGAAGGCGTGGCCTGCTGCGTCAAGCACTTCCCCGGCCATGGCGACACGCATGTCGACTCGCACCATGCGCTGCCAACCGTCGACAAGAGCCTGGCCGAACTCGAAGCGCTGGAGCTGATCCCATTTCGCGCGCTGAAGGACGAGGCACCGGCACTGATGACCGCGCACATCGTCTACCCACAGCTCGACGCCGAGCACCCGGCCACCTTGTCGCGCCGCGTGCTGACCGGCCTGCTGCGCGATGCGATCGGTTACCGCGGCGTGGTGATCAGCGACGCGCTGATGATGAAGGCCATCTTCGACCGCTACGGCCACGCCCGCGGCGCGGTGTTGACGCTGGCCGCCGGCGCCGACATGGCGCTCGCCCAGGGCCGACTCGAAGACCAGCGCGCCGCGATCGAGGCGGTCGGCGAAGCATTGCGCGACGGCCGGCTCGACCCGGCCGCGATGCAGGTCTCGCGCCTGCGGCTGGATACGCTGGCCCGCCGCTACCCGGCCGGCGCGACACCCTACGCTGACGCACAACGCACCGACGACGACACGCTGATGCGCGCGATCTGGGCCCGAGGCCTGAGCGCCTTCGGTGGTGCAACAGCACCCGGCCTCGCGACGCCGCTGCGCGTCATCACGCAAGACCGTGTCGACACCGACGGGGTCAGCGAAGCGGGCCTGGCCGCCGACGAAGTGGCCGAGCTGTTTGCCGAGCACGCCAATGTCGAGCTGCTGCGCGTGCCCGACCTGCCGAACTTCGACCCCGCCACGCTGCCGCGCGATGCCCGCGTGACGGTTCTCGCGTCGAACCACCGCAAGCGTTATGGCGCGTCGATGATCGGCTGGCAACCAGACCTGCACCTGTCGCTGTGGAATCCATTCCAGATCGCCGACATCGCCGCACCGGCCGTCGTGACCTGGGGCTACGCCGACGGTGCGCTGGCCGCGCTGCGCGACTGGCTCGCCGGCCGGGCAGCGGCGCCGGGCGTTGCCCCGGTCGTGCTGGCCCCGCATTCGCACTGACCTCTTTTCAGCAGTACTTCGGAGCTCAACCGTGACCACTCACACCCACGCCACCGCGGCTCCGAAGCGCTCACCGATGACCTGGGTGCCCAGCCTGTACTTCGTGCAGGGCCTTCAGTTCTTCGTCGTGATGCTGATCGCCGGCCTGATGTTCAAGAACATGGGCGAGCCGAACGACCGCATCGCGCGCTGGACCGGGGTGCTCGGCCTGGCCTGGGCCTTCAAGCCGCTGTGGAGCCCGTTCCTCGAACTGGCCAAGAGCAAAAAGCTGATCGTCGTGGTGATGCAGTTCACCGGCGCGGTGGGGCTGGCGTTGATGGCGGTGGCGCTGCAGTTGCCGATGTACTTTGCCGCCAGCATCGGCGTGTTGTTCCTGCTGGCCTACGCCTCGGCCACGCACGACATCGCCTGCGACGGGCTGTATATGGCCAGCCTGCCGCCGAAGCTGCAAGCGGCCTATGCCGGCTGGCAAGGCGCGTTCTTCAACGCGTCGAAGTTCCTCACGCTCGGCGGCCTGCTGGTGCTGGCCGGCCACCTCGAAAAGAGCATCGGCGTCGCGCCGGCCTGGTCCACCATCTTCGCGATGCTGGCGGTGATCCTCGGGCTGCTCGCGGCCTACAACGCCTGGGCCTTGCCCGGTGGATTGCGAACCCCCATGGCCACCGCCAGCGGCGGCCAGCCCCCCGGGGGGGTCAAAGGCCTAGGGGGCGGCCCGTCGGCCCTTGAGAACACCGAGCACGCCGACCTGTCGGCCAGCAGCGTGATGAAGACGCTGGGCGAGGTGATTGCCGACTTCCTGCAAAAACCCGGCATCTGGCTCGCGATCCTGTTCATCGTGCTGTTCCGTTTCGCTGAAGGCCAGGTGCAGACCATCGGCCCGCTGTTCCTGATCGAGCCGCGTGAAAAAGGCGGCCTGGGCCTGACGACCGAGCAGGTCGGCGTGGTTTACGGCAGTGCCGGCACGCTCGCCTTCCTCGTCGGCAGTGTGCTGGGCGGCTACTTCACCTCGTGGCTGGGCCTCAAACGCGCCATGGCGATCCTGATCATCGCGATGGCCGTGCCGAACATGACCTTCTACGCGCTGTCGGTGATGCGCCCGACCGAGATGTCGACCATCGGCGCGCTGGTCAGCCTGGAGATGTTCGGCTACGGCTTCGGCTTCGTCGGCATGATCCTGTACCTGATGCAGGCCGTGGCGCCGGGCAAGTACCAGACGGCCCACTACGCGCTGGGCACCGGCGTGATGCAGCTGGGCTTCATCTTCTCGAAGACGATCAGCGGCGACATCCAGGTGGCGATGGGCTACGAGCGTTTCTTCCTCTGGACGATTGCCTGCGGCGTGCCGGCGTTGGTGCTGATGTTCTTCGTGCGGCTGCCGGGGCGTGACAACACCGCAGCCGCTGCATCACCCCGCTCGGACGCGGCCGAAGCCACCGCATGAAGCCGCGCACCGCCGCGGCGCTGCTCGGGCTGGCGTTGTACAGCGTGGGCGTGTTGGCCGCTGTGCTGCTGAGCGCCGGCAACGCCGGCGCGGCCGAGCCCCAGCGTTTCTTCGATGACTTCGGCTACAGCAACACCGAGCAGCTGGCGAAAGAAGGCGGTTGGACGCTGCGCGACGGCCCCGGCCACCCGGGTGTCGACGGTGCCCAGTGGCGCGCCGACGCGATCGGCCTCGCGCCCGACGAAGCGCAGCCCGGCAACCAGCTGCTGCGCCTGAGCGCCCGCACCGACGGCACCGGCCCTGGCACCGTGCAGGCCCAGCTGTGCCACGCGCGCAAGTTCCTGGCCGGCACCTACGCGGCCCGCGTGCGCTTTGCCGACGAGCCGGTGTCCGGCATCGACGGCGACCCGGTCATCCAGACCTTCTATGCGGTCAGCCCGCTGCGCTTCGACTACGACCCCGAGTTCAGCGAGATGGACTGGGAATACCTGGCCAACGGCGGCTGGGGCAGCGACAAGACACGGCTGTACGGCATCACCTGGCAAACGGTGCGGCTCGACCCTTGGCAGGCCTTCAACCAGCCGCACGAAGAGTTCGGCGCGCTCGGTGGCCGCTGGCACACGCTGGTGATGCAGGTGCTGCCGCCGCCGATCGGCGTGACCCGCTGGTTCGTCGACGGCCGCCAGATCACCGAGCACAGCGGCCGCAACCACCCGGTCGTGCCGATGGCGATCAGCTTCAACCTGTGGTTCTCTTCCGGCGGCCTGCTGCCGCCCAGCGCCGCGCCGCGCGTCTACCGGCAAGACGTGGACTGGGTCTTCCACGCCCGCAACGAGGTGCTGTCGCCGGCTGACGTCGAGGCCTCGGTCGTCGCGTGGCGTCAAGCAGGCGTGAAGCGCCGTGACACCGTTCCTTCAGCCGAACCTGCACTGGCCAGCCCCTGCAATTTTTGATGAACACGCCACGACCCCAGCGCCTGGACAGCGTCGACGCCCTGCGCGGCCTGACCGTCGCCGCGATGATCTTCGTCAACGACCCGGGCGACTGGTCGCACCTGTGGTGGCCGTTCGAGCACGCCGAGTGGCACGGTTGCACGCCGACCGACCTGGTCTTTCCGACATTCATGTTCATCGTCGGCGTTGCGCTCGCGCTGGCCGGCGGTCCGAAGCTCGATGCCGGCAGCGACCTGGCCCCGCTGCAACGCGCGTGGTGGGGCCGAGCCTTGCGCATCCTGCTGCTGGGCTGGGCACTGGCCGCCTTGATCGCCTTCAGCTTCGGCCACCATTGGCGGCCGTTCGGCGTGCTGCAGCGCATCGCGATCTGCTTCGCGCTGGTCGGCTGGCTGTACCTGCACGTGTCGCCGCGCGTGCGATGGGGCCTGCTGGCCGTGCTGCTGGTGGGCTACGGCCTACTGCTCGGCGCCGGAGCGGACCTTGGCCGCGACACCAGCCTGCCTTCGCGCGTGGACGCCACGCTGCTCGGCCCGTTCGCCTACCGCTACGACCCGGCCACCGGCCTGGGCTACGAGCCCGAGGGCTTGCTCAGCACCCTGGGTGCCCTGGCCACGACGCTGTTCGGTGCCGCCTGCGGCGACTGGCTGCGCCGGCGCGAGCGCCGGCCGATCGTGATCGCGGGGCTCACCACCGCCCTCACCGGCATCGCGCTGCACCTGCTGTGGCAGCCGATGAACAAGGCCTTGTGGACGCCGGCGTTCGTGCTTTTCACCGGTGGCATTGCTGCATTGGCGCTGGTGCTGCTGCACACGGCAATCGATCGCCATGGGGCACCGCCGATCGGCCGCCGCTTCGGCGTCAACGCCATCACGGCGTACGCCGGCAGCATGGTGATGGTTTGCCTGATGTACGGCGTGAAGTGGCAAGGCCACTCGCTGCATGGGTACCTGTACGACGCAGGTTTCGCCTGGCTCGTGCCGAGCTTCGGCCCCGAAGCCGCTTCGCACGCGTGGGCGCTGGTGCAGGTCGCCTTCTGGTGGGCCGTGCTGCGCTGGATGGACGCGCGGCGCCTTCGCATCAGCATCTGACCGAGGTCAGGTACGCCTCAGTGAACCGTGGCGTCGGGCTGCGGGTGTTTCTTGGCCAAAGGAGTCTGAGACGGCCCTGCGCCGCCGAAGCGGCGGCCAACAAGAACCCTCCAACCACGCTTGCGAGCGCGATCCCGAAGCCGCCACCTGCGACTCGCCGCTCCTGCGGTATTCGAGCTCCTCGACAGTCAGCTCGCAGTCACAAAGGCAATGATCGAAGCCACCTCTTCGACCGTTGTGTTGAACCACTCAATGCCCGGGATGTTCTCTCGCCATTTGCCACGCGCTTTCAGAGTGTTGTGCGCGGCCTTCTCTGTTGGACCGACGCGCTTGACCTGCCATCGGCCTAGGATGACCGGATTCTCAAAAGTGGCGGCTCCTTTGCACTGACTATTGATTCGCTCCTCAACCGTGCCTGTGGTCATCCCGATCTTGATGGGAAACGGTGCATCGTTTCGCACCAAGGCCGGAAAAGAGAAAGCGTAAATCCACCCGTCAAACTCGATCGCCTCGACGTCCCCATCAGCAATCGCCGCGTCGTCAATTTGCGCATCACTGATGCCCTCTTCGGCCGCCTCGATTTCGTCCACGGTGTGCGCGCGGTAGATACCGGGGCGCACTCTGACGAACAGGTCCTTTTCCTTCGCAATGAACGAGGCAAAGAACTTGACGATTGAGTGCACCGGGTCAGCCAAGGCCGAGTTCGCCTTCCTTATGCGAACCTGTTGTTGCTCCGGCGTGAGGTACTTGTCCAGCACAGTCTGAACAAGGTCCACCATCCTGAACTCAGCCCCACTCTTAACCTGCGGCATGACCTCTATCTCGGGAAGCACCGTGTAGCGGCCGAACTGATAGCAGAACGAACGAGTTGCTTCGAAGGTTGCAGGCATGTGGTGTCGACAGTTGATCGCTCGCGTGATGAGTGCATTCTGATCGGATCGCACGGCGCCGCCTCGGGCTCCTTTGGCCAAAAGAGTGCCGAGACATCGCAAAGCGCGGGCCGTCTCCAAGAAAGGCGTCCCAGTTTCCTTTGGCTAGAAACAGCGGGTCACGGCGCTCTTCGCGAGCTGAACTACCGGGCGCTGCGCCAGGTGCTGTTGCCGGCCAACGTCGAAGCCGCGGTCGTGGGATGGCGCCGTGCCGGGGTGGCACGGCATGATGCCGTCCCCGCTGCCCAGCCCGCGCTGGCCAGCCCCTGCAATCTCTGACGCTTCCCAGAAAAGCCCCCGCGGCGCCATGCATTCTTCCAACTCCAAGCGCTTCGACTCGGTCGATGCGCTGCGCGGCCTGACCGTGGCCGTGATGATCTTCGTCAACGACCCCGGCGACTGGTCACACATCTTCGGCCCCTTCGGCCACGCCTCCTGGCACGGCTGCACGCCGACCGACCTGGTCTTCCCGACCTTCCTGTTCCTCGTCGGCGTGTCGCTGGCACTGGCCGGTGGCCCGAAGCTCGACAACGCGGTGGACACCGCGGCCCTGCAGCGCGGCTGGTGGTGGCGCGCCGCGCGCATCATCGCGCTGGGCTGGCTGTTGGCCGGCATCGCCGTGCTGACGCTGCCCAGCGCCCCCGGCGACACAGTGCCCTGGCGGCCGATGGGCATCTTGCCGCGCATCGGCATCTGTTTCGGCCTCGGCGGCTGGCTCTACCTGCACCTGGCCACCAAGACCCGCTGGTTCGTCTACGCCGGGTTGCTGGTGGTCTATGGCGCACTGCTGCTGTGGTGGGGCGACCTGACCCGCGACCACAGCCTGCCGTCGCGCGTCGACGCGCTGGTGCTGGGCCACTTCGCTTACCACTACGACGCCGGCACCGGTCTGGGCTTCGACCCGGAAGGCCTGCTCAGCACGCTGGGCGCATTGAGCAACACCGTGCTCGGGGCGCTGTGCGGCGACTGGCTGCGCCGGCGCCAGCTGCGCCCAATCGTGCTCACCGGCGTCGCCTTCATCGCTGCCGGCCTGCTGCTGCACTGGACGGTGCTGCCGCTGAACAAGAACTTGTGGACGCCGCCGTTTGCGCTGTTCACCGGTGGCATCTCGGCCCTTGCACTGGCCGCTGCCCACACGCTGGTCGAGCGCTTCGGTGTGCCGCCCATCGGCCGCCGCTTCGGCGTCAACGCGATCACCGTCTACACCGGCAGTATCCTGATGGTCTGCCTGCTCGACGGCACGCCGCTGCACGGCTGGCTCTACAGCCACCTGTTCGACCCGATGATCCCGGCCCTCGGCGCCAAGGCCGTCTCGCACGTTTACGCCCTGGCCGAGGTGCTATTCTGGTGGCTGGTCGTGCTGTGGATGGACAAGAAACGCATCCGCCTCAGCATCTGACCCTGCATTCGAAGGGCCGCCGACGCACGCTCCCAACCGCGCCCGCAGGGCGGTGGCGGTGTCCCCGATCGGAGGCCTCATTCGCGGTCGCCCCAACCACCGCGCGGCACCACGGTCCCGACCGCCCAGCGGCATGCCAGTCACCACGGGTTGCCCGCGAGCAGCCGCAGAGCGGGGGCACCGTCGCCGCCCTGCCGCCACCACCGTCGATGCGTCAAGCTAACGTTTATTTTTCACGGACAACTGCGCCACGACGAAGTCGACGAACGCCCGCACCCGCGGCGCCACGTGTCGGTTGTGCGGATACAGAATCGTGAACGGCCGCGAGCGACCGCCAAACGGTTTCAGCACCTCTTTCAGCTCGCCGTTGCGAACCGCGCCATCAGCGATGAAGTGGTAGATCTGACAGAGGCCACCGCCGGCGCGCGCGTGGTTCACACAACCCAGCACATCGTCCAGCACCCGCACCGGGCCATCGACCGGGCGCTCAATGTCGACCCCTTCTTCGCGGAACAGCCACGACACCGCGCGGCCGGTGCGCGGCAGCACGAAAGGGATGCAGTCGTGTTGCCGCAAGTCCGACAACGTGGCCGGCGTGCCGCGCTGCTTCAGGTAGGCAGGCGAAGCGAACACGCCCAACGTGGCCTCTTCGATCGGCCGCGCCACCAGGCGCGAATCGGCCGGCGCGCCCAGCCGGATCGCCAGGTCAAAACCCTCTTCGACGAAATCGATGTTGCGGTTCGAGACGCTGACCTCGAGCTTGAGCTTCGGGAACGCCGCGTTGAAGGCCGGCAACAACGGAAACAGTCGGTGGTGCGCATAGGTGGTCGGCACGCTGATGCGCAAGGTGCCGCTCGGCTCGCTCTGGCGGCCCGACACCACGCGGCCGGCCTGCTCGATCTGCGCCAGCGCCTGCTCGCACTGCTCGTGGTAACTGCGCCCGTCGTCGGTCAGGCGGATCTGCCGCGTGCTGCGCACGAACAGCCGCACACCCAGGCGCGCTTCGAGCCGCCCCACCGATCGGCTGACCGCCGCCGGCGTGATGCCCAGCGCCTGCGCCGCCGCGGTGAAGCTGCTCAGCTCGGCCGCCTTGCAGAACAGCTCGATGCTGCCCAGCTGCATCGGGTCGAAGCTGCGCGACATGCTTTACACCAGGTAATGAGTGATGTTCATTGGAGCCAGTTTATCGCCGCGGCATGACTGCATAAAGTTCGCTTCATCGGGCCTCCCACTTGCCTCTTCCCTCTCTACCTCACACCGGCCCGCCTGAAGGAGATTTGATGAACCACCGCATCCTGATGATCGTGACCTCCAACGCCCGCATGGGCAGCACCGGCAAGGCCACCGGCCTGTGGGCCGAAGAACTGGCCGTGCCCTACTACCGCTTCGTCGACGCCGGGCTGCAGGTCGACTTGGCCTCGCCGGACGGCGGCGCCGCGCCGATCGACGCCGGCAGCTTGAAGCCGCGCGGCCAGAACGAGCCGATGGTCGAGCGCTGGCTGGCCGACGAGGCCGCACAGGCCAAGCTTCGTGTGACGAAGAAAGCCTCGGACTTTGATGCGTCGACCTACGACGCGGTGTTCTTCCCCGGTGGCCACGGCACGATGTGGGACCTGCCGGGCGACGCCGGCGTCAAGCGCGCGGTCGAAAGCGCCTACGGTGCCGGCCGGCTGGTGGCCTCGGTCTGCCACGGCGCGGCCGGGCTCGTCAGCGCGAAGGGTGCAGACGGCCAGCCGCTGGTCAAGGGCCGCCGCATCAACTCGTTCACCGATGAAGAAGAGGCCGCCGCCGGCCAGACCGAGACGGTGCCCTTCCTGCTGGAAAGCCGGCTGCGCGAGCTGGGTGCACTGTTCGAAGGCGCGCCGAACTGGCAATCGTTCAGCGTGCGCGACGGCCAGTTCATCACCGGCCAGAACCCGCAGTCGTCGGACCGCGTGGCACTCGACGTGCTGAACGCGCTGGACGTCAAGCCGGCGCCGCAGCGCGCGGCCTGACAACCTGCGTCAGGGCGTGGCGGTGGCCCGGCGTTCAGCGAAGTCGGCCCACAGCCCGGCCAGTGCGACCAGGCCGGGCTCGCCCTTGACCTGCGCCAGCGCCTGGCGGGCTTCGGTCGACTGGCCAGCCAACGCCAACGCCATGCCGTGGTGCAGGCGGGCCTCGTCGGCGCGTGCCAAGCCGCCGCGTTGTAACCCTTGAGCGATCAGCGGCAGGCCGGTGTCGGCCTGGCCTTCGGTGACCCAGGCCCAGCCGAGTGTGACCAGGGCCTGGCCATCGCGCGCCTTGCGTGCGGCAACCTCTTCGCGCGCGCGGTCGCGCCGGTCGGCCTCGGCCTGGCGCTGGGCCGAGTCGCGTCGCTGCGTCAGCGTCGTCATCTGCTGCGGCGTCACGCCGGTTTGCGCCAGCGCCTCGTCGATCACCTTCACGGCCTCGCCGGGAAAGCCGGCCTGCTGGGCCTGTGCAGCCAGGATCAGCGCGTTATCGATGCCGCCCAACGCCCCCGCCGCACGCAGCAGGCGCTGCACGTCGAGCAGTTGGCGCTCGGGCCAGGCGCCGGGTTCGCCCAGCTCGCGCTGCACGAGTTCGGCCCAGAACGCGGGCTGCGGGTGCTGCACTGCCATCCGGCGCAGGCTCTGGCGGTAGCCGGCATCGTCACCCAGTTGGTGCTGCGCGTTGGCCAGCAGACGCCAGGTCGTCAGCGGCGTCGGCCGCGATGCGTCGGCATCGGCCTGGGTGGCGGCCAGCAGCAGGCCGCGGGCCTTGGCGTAGTCCTTCGAGAAATACGCGGCCGGTGCGCGCAGCGCCAGCACCTCGGCCTCGCTGCCACCGGCGTCGGCATAGCGTTGCAACCACTTGGCCGCAGCAGCGAAATCCTTCGCGCGGTACAGCACCTGACCCATCGAAGCCAGGGTCTGCAATTGTTCGGCTGGCGTCAGGCGCTGGGCCGCCAGCACGGCCTCGAAGGCGGTCTGCGCGCGAGTCATGTCACCTTCTTGCAGCGCCGCCGCGCCCCGCAGGCGCTGCAGCATGAAGGCCTCGTAGGCGTTCAAGGGCCCGAGCGTGTCGACAGCCTTCAGCTTGACGCTGGCCTGCGCGCCCTGGCCGCTGTTGACCAGCGCCTGCGCCTCGTTCAGCACCGCACCGATCGCCGGGCGGGCCGTCTCGACGGCAGCGGCGGGCGGGGCCGTCTCGGCCGCGTGCAGGGTGGGTGTGAGAGCACATGCCGCCACGCAGGCCAAGCGAAGCAACAACGCGGAAGGGGCAGAGAGATCGGTCGGCATGGCGTGAGCAACAGGTGATCAATAAGATACCAGTAGCGTACCACTTCAGCCGAATTTGCCGCAATCACCTGGAACAAACTGGTAACACACTGGCATTGTTTTTCACGGGACCCGTCGGTAAAACTACCGCAACGGCACGGTAGATCGCCGCCTTGTGACGGACCTGTACCGCCCGTCCAATGGGGAGCCAATCGAATGAGAGGGACTTCGCGTGAGCCGAGTGATCGCATTGGACATTGGTGGCACCCACAGCCGGGCAGCCTTGGTAGAGGGCGGGACCATCACCTGGCGCGCCCATGTGCCGACACCAGCACAGGACGGGCCGGAAGCGGTGGTCGCGACGCTGACCGACCTGCTGCGGGCCGAGCGAAGCGAACCCGCATTGCCGATCGGGGTGGCGATTGCCGGCTTCGTCGAGCGCGGCTGCGTCACCGCCCACGCCGGGCTGCCGGGTTGGCAGGCGTTTCCGCTCGCCACGCGCTTGAGTGAACACTGGGGCCGACCGGTGCAGGTGTTCAACGACGCCCGCGCCGCCGCCTGGGGCGAGTACCAGCACGGCGCCGGTCGTGGTTGCAGCGAGTTCTGTTTCGTGACCGTCTCCACCGGCGTTGGCGCCGGGCTGGTGCTGGGCGGTCGCCTGCACCGGGCCCGCAACGGGCTGGACGCCGAGCTGGGCGAAACGCTCGCGGCCGATGGTCGGCCGATGGAAGAACACGCCTCCGGCACCGCGCTGACCCGCGAGGCCCATGCGCTGGGCTACGCCAACGCCAGCGCGCTGTGCGACGCCGCCGATGCGGGCGAACCGCGCGCCGAAGCCGCGTTGCAACACGCGGTGGCGGTGCTGGCGGCCAAGCTGGCCGACCTGAGCGTTCTGCTGGGCATCACACGAACCGCCGTGGGTGGTGGCCTGGGCCTGCGGCCGGGCTACCTGCCGCGGCTGCGCGCTGCGCTGCAAGCGCTGCCGCCGCTGTACCACCACGAGCTGGTGCCGGCCACGCTGGGCTGTGATGCCGGCCTGCGCGGCGTGGCCGCACTGATGGATCGACCACCGACGGCACCGCCATGAGGCCACAGGCTTGACCAGCGGCGGCCGCCCGGGCACCAGCGGTGGAAAGCTCCACGTTACGGCACCAAGGCCTTCGCCTATGCTGCGGGCCATACCGGGTGGCGCCCACCCGACGCCGCCCAACGCCGCTGTCACCGTGCCCGACGCCCACCTGCCCTTTGTTCAACGCCGCTGGCCCTGGTGGGCGGCCTCGTTGGCGCTGGTGCTGGGTTTGTTCGTCTCGTCCACCCTGGGCTGGCAATGGCTGCGAGACCAGCGCGAGCAGCAAGAGCACCGCAGCGCGCTCGACGGGCTGTGGCTCGAACAAACCATCCGCGCGACGCTGGACCAGCACCAGCACATCCTCGGCAATTGGGCCCACGATGTCGCGCCACCCTTGCCCGTTGCGCTGGCCGAATTCACCGCCCGCATCGACGGGCTGATGAAGGAGTACCCGGCACTGGTGGCGATCGATTGCCTCGACCGCAACGGCCGCCGCGTCGCCGGCCTGCCCGCCTACGAGCAGCGCCCTACCCACCTGCCGCCCTTGAGCGACCCGCTGATCGCCAGCGCGATCGAGCGCGCCCACACGCTGCAGCAGCCCGAGTACAGCAAGGTGATCGAGCAAGGCGCGCCGCTGTGGGTGCTGGCCTTGCCGGTCACCGACGACAGCTCGACTTACGGCACGCTGATCGCCACCTACGACCTGGACCGCCTGCTGGAGCAAGAGGTGCCTTGGTGGTTCGTGCAGCGCTACGACCTGGCGCTGGTCGACCGCCAGAACAAGCGCCTGTCGCCGCGCGACGGTGCGCTGCCGGCCGACCTGTCGGCCAACGGCGCCGACCGCCAGCAGCTGGGCTTCGGCCCGCCCGACAGCGGCCTGGCACTGTGGACGCGCCCACACCCGAGCGGCCACCCATCCACGCTGCTGGCGGGCCTCGCCGCCGCGGTGGTCGCCTTCGGTCTGCTGATCGTCGGCCTGCTGCGGTTGCTGCAGCGCTGGTTGCGCGAGCGCCTGGCGGCACAGCAGGCGCTGGCCGACGCGCTGCGTTTTCGCCAAGCGATGGAGAACTCGCTGCTGACCGCGCTGGTCGCGTTTGGCCGCGACGGTCGCATCATCTACGCCAACCCGGCGCTGGGCCGCATGCTCGGGCTGGACAGCGCGACGCTGGTCGGCACCACCGCGCCGTTCCCGTTCTGGCCGGCCGAGCAGCGCACCGAATGCGCCGCCGCACACGAAGCGATGATGCGTGGCGACAGCCCCCCGCTCAGCCAGGCGCTGACGCTGCAGCGCACCGATGGCTCGCTGCTGCCGGTGCGCCTGCTCGCCTCACCACTGGTCGGCAGCGAGCGTGAGCCGCAAGGCTGGATGGCCTCGCTGCACGACACCAGCGCCGAACACGAGGCGGCCCGCGTGGCGCGCGAGCGCGACGAGTTGCTGCAGCGCACCGCCCGCCTGGCCAGCCTGGCCGAATTCGCCTCGGGCATCGCGCACGAGCTGAACCAGCCGCTGGCCGCAATCGCCAACTACGCCGCGGTCGCCGACAGCGTGCTGTCGCAAGACCCACCGCCGCGCGGCAAGGCCGAAGACGCAGTGGCCCGCATCGGCGAAGAAGCGCGCCGCGCCGGCCGCATCGTGCAAAGCCTGCGTGGCTTCATCCAGAAGCGCCAGGTGGAGCATCGGCGCCACGCGGTGCGCTCGCTGCTCGAAGAACCACTGCTGCTGCTGGAGCCGTTGGCGCAGCGCCTGCGCGTGCGCATTGCAGTGCAGGCCGATGGCGAACCCGAGATCGATTGCGACGGCGTGATGATCGAGCAAGTGCTGGTCAACCTGCTGCGCAACGCGCTCGAATCATTGCCGGTGGCCGACATCCCCGGCCAGCACATCGCACCGCCGCCCGACGCAGTGACTGTGCAGTTGCGGGTCGACGATGGCCACGTCGTCGTCAGCGTGGCCGACCGCGGCCACGGCCTGGTCGACGCGGCGCAGCTGTTCCAACCTTTCTACACCACCAAGTCCGACGGCATGGGCCTGGGCCTGGCGATCTGCCGCACGGTGATCGAAAGCCATGGCGGCCGGCTCTGGGCCGAACCGCGCGAGGGCGGCGGCACCTGCTTCCACTTCCGCTTGCCGCTGGCCGGCGACACTGGGCCCCTCATGGCCGCTGCGGCGGTACCCTCACCTCTTCACACGCCTGCCGAATGAGCAACGCTTCTGCCACCATCGCACTGATCGACGACGACCCTTCCGTGCGCCGCTCGCTGGCCATGCTGCTGGACACCCGCGGCTGGGCCAGCGTCGAGTTCGAGCGCGCGCAGGACTTTCTCGACGACCCGCAGCCCGAGCGCTTCGGCTGCCTGGTGCTCGATGTGCGCATCCCCGGCATGAGCGGGCTCGAGCTGTACGACGCGCTGACGCGGCGCGCCCAGCGCAGCCTCGCCTACCTGCCGCCGGTGCTGTTCCTGACCGGCCACGGCGACATCCCGATGGTGGTTCAAGCGCTGAAGCAAGGCGCGGCCGATTTCCTGGAAAAGCCGGCCGACCCGCGCACGCTGATCGACGCCGTTGGCCGCGCACTGGCGACTGACCGCGAAGCGCGCCGCACGCACGAAGGCCGCGCCGGCCTGGTCGCCTCGATCAGCGAGCTGACGCCGCGCGAGCGCGAGGTGCTGGGCGAGATGATCAACGGCTTCCTGAGCAAGCAGATCGCCGCGCACCTGAACATCAGCACCAAGACTGTCGAGGCGCACCGGCTGCGCATCTACCAGAAGTTCAACGTGCACACCAGCATGGAGCTGGCCGCGCGGCTGCGTGATGTGCCGCCCAGCCTCTGGCAGAACACCGTGTCCTAACTCGTGTCTGTAGCGGCATCGGTCAACAGCACCCGTTCGACCGCCGCCATGACCTGGTCGATGTAGGTGCGGCGCATCAGCGCGGCGTCTGACCACGGGTAGCGGCGGTTGACCAGCGCGGCCTGCAGGTAGCCCAGCATCATCGCGAAGCGGATGTCGCCGGCCAGCTTGATGTGCGTCGGCCCGGCGCCGATCTCGCGTGCCACGTCGGCGGTCACGCCCTGCACCAGCTGCAGCAGCTCGCCGTACACCGGCACCTGGGTCAGGCCGGCCTTGGGCGCGCTCTGCGTCACCCTGTCGGTCTGGTAGACGAGCCGGTAGTGGTCGGGGTGGGTCTCCCAGTAGCCGACAAAGGCCTCGATCATCGCGCGCTGGCGTGCCCGGCCACTGTGCTGCGCGTCGACCGCCGCGCGCATCTCGTCGCAGGTGGCGCGCAACACCGCTTGCCACAGCCCGCGCAGCAGCTCGGCCTTGTCGGCGAAGTAGCGGTACGGCGTCATCACCGACACCCCCACCTGCTCGGCCACCGCGCGCATCGTCACCGCGTCCAGCCCGCCACCGGCGAACAGGCTCATCGCCGCGCCCATCAGCTCTTCGCGCAGTTGTTGCGCGTCTTCCGCACTGCCGCGGCGCACGCGTCGGCGGGCGGGTGCAGCCAAGCTGTCGGCGGCGGCTTCGGCTTCGGCGGTGAAACGCGATCGCGGCATCGTCAAAACTCTCCTTCGGCAGCAGCGCAGGTCCGAGCGAGCGGCCAATCAGTGTATTTATACATAAATTTACCTGTTACTTTATCTATCGCCAACCCTACTTCGAGCCGAAAGTCAGGGTCAGCGTGAAGGAAAAGGCCGGCGTCGCCAGCCCCTCCCCGCCCGATCCTTTTCTCTCGATTTGGGGCCTTGCGATGAGTTTCATGAACAAGCTGACGGTGCGCGGCAAGCTGGCACTGGCCTTTGGCTGCGTGCTGCTGCTGATGGGCCTGCTGGGTGCGCTGGCTGTGCTGCAGCTGTCACGGGTCAACGACCAGACCGAGTCGCTGCTGGTCTACCGTCTGCCCGGTGTGCGTGACAGCCTGCGCATGGCCGAGTCCGCCACCCGCTACCGCACCCGCGAGTACCGTCTGCTGGTCAGCGACATTGGCGAGCTGCCGCAAGCCGCCGAGCGCCTGAAGCTCGCCGAGACCGATTTCGAAGCCGCGCGCAAGGCCTATGCCGACTTCATCGTCGACGACCACGAGCGCCAGCTCTATGATGCGGCGATTCTGAGCTGGCAGGCCTACCGCGGCGAGGCAGGCAAGCTGGTGGCGCTGCTGCAATCGGGCGATGCCGAGGCGGCACGCCAGCAGGTGATCGGCCCGGTCGGGGTGAAGCGGTTCGAAGAGGCCGTCGGCGGCATCCGCAAGCTGGCCGAATACAACGACGAACATGCGAAGACGGACGCTGCGCTGGCCCAACGTATCTTCCGCAACAGCCGGCTCGGCGTGATCGTCGCGGTGCTGATCGCGATCGCCGCCGCCGTCGGCCTGGGTGGACTGATCGGCCGCGCGATCGCGAACCCGCTGAACGATGCGGTCAGCCTGGCACGCACCGTGGCGGCTGGTGACCTGACGCGCACCAACGAAGTCCGAGGCAGCGACGAAGTGGCGCAGCTCGGACGCGCCCTCGGCGACATGGTGCAGAAGCTGCGCGAGGTGGTGAGCGATGTGCGCAGCGGCGTCGAATCGGTCAGCACCGCGTCGTCGCAGATCGCGACCGGCAACATCGACCTGAGCCAGCGCACCGAAGAACAAGCCTCGAACCTGCAGCAGACGGCAGCGTCGATGGAAGAGTTGACCTCGACAGTCAAGCAGAACGCCGACAACGCGCGCGCTGCGTCGCAGTTGGCAGCCGGTGCGGCTGCGGTGGCGGCGCGCGGTGGCCAAGTGGTGGGCAACGTCGTCACGACGATGAACGACATCACGACCAGCTCGCGTCGCATTGCCGACATCATCAGCGTGATCGACGGCATCGCGTTCCAGACCAACATCCTCGCGCTGAACGCGGCCGTCGAGGCGGCCCGCGCTGGCGACCAGGGCCGTGGCTTCGCGGTGGTGGCGGGCGAGGTGCGCAACCTGGCGCAACGCTCGGCGCAGGCAGCGAAAGAGATCAAGGTCTTGATCGAGCAGAGCGTCGAGAAGGTCGACACCGGTGCCCGTCTGGTCACCGAAGCCGGCACGACGATGGACGACATCGTGCGCCAGGTGCAGAAGGTGACCGACCTGGTGGGCGAGATCTCGGCGGCGAGCGTGGAGCAATCCAAGGGCATCGAGCAGGTCAGCCACGCGATCGCGCAACTTGACCAGGTCACGCAGCAGAACGCTGCGCTGGTCGAAGAATCGGCCGCCGCGGCCGAGAGCATGAAGCACCAGGCCGCTCAGCTCGCTGAGACGGTGTCGGTCTTCAACGTCGGCGGCCACCTCCAGGCGGCCTGACCCAGCAAGCACATCATCCGGCCGGGCATCGGACCCGGCGATCCCGCATGAAGAAGTTGTTTCGTGATCTGGGCTGGCATGGGTTGCTGGTGGTGGGCGTGGCCGCGCTGCTGTTGCCTGCTGCCGGCATTGCCACGCTGGACACGCTGGACCTGTATGACCTGAGCGGCAGCGGCTCAGCAGCACGCGCCAAGGCACCGGGCCTGACACTGGAGCCAGCACCCGCGTGGCTCGACCCGCTCAACTTTGTCGCACAGACCGTCGACGGCCATGTGGTGACGCTCGAGGTTGCGATCGACGCGCCTGACAAGACCACCCGCCGCGCGCTGGCCTCTGACACCGCGCAGCTGATGCTGCTGCTGAAACTGCAGGTCGGCACGATGCCAGCGACCGAGTTGAAGGGTCCTGGCGGCATCGAGCGACTGACCACCCGCATGCTGAATGCGTTGCGGGACTACATGGGCGACGATGCCGACGACCAACTGGTGCAGGTGCGCCGGGTGGCGATCGGCAACCTGCTGGTGCGCCGGCCTTGAACCTGCGGGTTAGAAACGGTAGACGACGCTGTTGAAGTCGGCGACAGCGAACGCGTAGAGGAATTGCAACTCTTCGTCGTGCAGGTTGCGAATGCCGTGTTCGGCATCGCCAGGAATGAAGACCAGCGTGCCCGCCGACACGTCGTGGCTGACACCATCGATCGTGACCTCGCCACGGCCTGCGAGCATGAAGTAGGTTTCGGGTTGGGTGTGCCGGTGCGGCGACAACGCTTCGCCAGGTCGCAGCCGCGCGACGCCCATCACCATGTCGGCCCCTTCGGCCGGATTGCTGCCGAGCAGGTCCTTCCACGCGATCTGCCCGCGCTCGGCCACCTGCTCGGCCGGCCAACCCTGCCAGTCGAGATCAGCAAGCTGACGAACGATCGCCTGCGTGGCCATGTCTAGCGTCCAGATTTGTAGCGCAGCCAAGCCTTGTTGTAGGCCCTCAGCACGTCGTCTTCCTGCGGCGTGTACGAGAACAGGTCGCCCATCGTCGTGTCGGTCAGGTACAGCGATGGGTCGTTGGCCAGCTCGGGCGCGACCAGCGCCTTGGTGGCCGACACCGCGCTCGGGTAGGTGATCTGGTTGGTCGTCTCGGCGGCGATCTCGGGCTGCAGCAGGAAGTTGATCCACTTGTACGCGGCCTCCTTGTTCGCCGCGTCCTTCGGAATGCCCATCATCGTGAACCACAGGCCGCCCTGGCCCTTGGGCGAAACGAAGCGGATGTCGTAGTCGCGCCCCGCGGCCTTGGCGCGCCGCTTCATCACATGCACATCGCCCGACCAGCCGTTGGCGATGCAGAGGTCACCACCAGCAAAGTCGTTGATCATGTTGTACGAGAACAGCTTCACATGCGGGCGGATCTTCATCAGCTCCTTGTGCGCATCGTCCAGGTCCTTCAGGCTGCCGCTGTTCGGGTCGCGGCCCATGTGGGCCAGCGTCATCGTGTAGATCGACGACGAGTCGATCAGGCCGATGCCGCACTTGGCGAACTTGGCGGCGTACTCGGGCTTGTAGAGCAGATCCAGGCTCAGCGGCGGCAACTCGCCGCCGAAGGCTTCGCGCGCACGGGTCACATTGATCACCATCGCCTCGATGCCGTAGACATAGGGCACACCGTAGCGGTTGCCCGGGTCGGTGATCGCGACCTTCTTCATGATGCCCGCGTCGAGATTCGCGCGGTTCGGGATCTTGGCCCAGTCGATCGGCTCGTAGATGCCGGCCTCGATCTGCTTGGCCATGTAGTTCGAGCTCGGGTAGACGACGTCGTAGCCGCTGCGGCCCGACAACAGCTTGGCCTGCAGCGTGTCGTCGCTGTCGATGACACCGTAGTTGACCTTGATGCCTGTTGCCTTCTCAAACTTCTTGACCACCTCGGGGCCGATGTAGTCGGAGAAGTTGGCCACGTTGAGCTGGCCCTGCGCGAAGACCAGCGGGGCCGCCAAACCGAGCAGCGCACCAAGGCACCACCGCATGACGCGACGACAAGGGGCAGGTTGATCGGTCATGGGCGGTACTCCTGAAGACCTGCGATCGATACTACTATACGGTCGTACAACAAGCACATCAGGGTATGTGCGCAGCGCTCTCGTTCAGCAGTACACCCACAGCACGCGCGCAATCTGCTGCGTGCGGTTGGCGTAACGCGTCGGCGCGCCGCTTGGCAGTTGGCAGGCATCACCGGGCCCCAGCGTGCAGGGCTCACCGTTCCACCACACCGTCACCTCGCCTTCGAGCACGTACATCGCCTGCTCTTCATGTTCAACCAGTGCACGTTCGCCGGTGTCGGCCCCAGGGGCCAGCTGGCTTTCCAGCACGCACAGGCGGCCCGCCATCGTCGGCGACACCAGGTGGTCGACGAAGCCGTCGGCATAGCGCAGCGTGCGCCGCTCGGCTGGCCGCGTGGCCCAGCTGTGTGACGGTGGCTCCGCCAGGTAGAAGTAGCCGCCCGGCACGCCCAGCCGCTCGGCGATCAGGTTCATGTCCAGCACCGTCGGTTGCGACAAGCCCCGCTCGATCTGCGAGATGAAGCCGACCGAGCGACCGGTCGCTTCGGCCAGCTCGGTCAGCGTGACCCCCACGCGCTTGCGCAGGTCACGCACCAGCGAGCCCAGGGGAATCTCGGCGGCGGCCTTGCGGCGGGGGCGCGCGGGCTGGCTCGTCTTCTTGGCGGCCGGCTTGGTGGCCGGCTTGATGGTGGCCTTGTTGGCAACCTTGGCGGGTGGTGCAGAACGGCGTGTGGGCATGGCGATCCAGCGATTCGTTGAAAGGCCCGCGGGACTACCCTGAGGCCGCGGCGAGTGTTTTGCCTTGTGCGCTGATTTTCAGCTTCGTATAATTTTTACACCATTTTTTCATGGCAGGAGCGTTTCGGTGAGCACCATTCCCCTCGTCCATGCGCCGACTGCCCATCTGCCCTCGCCCGATGCGCTGCACGCCGCGATGGCGGCCTACCGCCCCGGCCATGCGCTGCCGCGCGCCTTCTACAAAGACCCGGCGATCTTCCCGCTCGACATGCACCGCTTCGTGCTCGCGCACTGGCACTGCGTGGGCCACGTCAGCATGGCGGCCGAACCGAACGACTTCTTCACTGTCGACGTCGCCGCTGAGTCGGTCATCATCGCCCGCGGCAAAGACCGCGAGCTGCGCGCGCTGCTGAATGTGTGCCGCCACCGCGGCTCGCGCGTGTGCACCGAACGCGAAGGCAAGGCCCGCGGCGGCGTCTTCATCTGCCCCTACCACGCGTGGACTTACGACTGCGCCGGCGCGCTGCAAACCGCCCGCCTCGCACCGCCCGATTTCAGCAAAGCCGACCATGGCCTGAAGCAGCTGCCACTGCGTGTGGCGGAAGGGATGGTCTTCGTGACCTTCGCACAAGACCCGCTCGGCTTCGACCATGTCGAGCAGGTATTCGCCGCCTCGCTCGCCCACTACGGCTGGGCCAACGCCAAGGTGGCCGCACGGAGCATGTACATGATCGATGCGAACTGGAAGCTCGTCGACGAGAACTACCAGGAGTGCTACCACTGCGGGCCAGCGCACCGGGAATACTCGAAGCGCCATGTCTTCGCTCGCCCGCAGGAAGCACGCGTCGACGCCGATGCTGTGATGTGCGCGCGCGATCGCGAGCTGGGCATCGCACTCGACGATGTGGATCACTTCGCGCTTTCAGCCCAACCCGGGCAAGAGGCGGCCGACTGCAGCCGCTCAGCGCTGGTCGACGGCTGCGTGACGGGCAGCGAAGACGGCAAGCCGGCGGCACCACTGATGGGCGCCTTCAAAGGCAAAGACTACGACGGCGGCTTCATGTTCGTCGACATCGGCGCCACCACCAACTGCGTCGCCTACCCCGACTACGGACTGATCTACCGCACCGTGCCGCTGACGGTGGACAAGACCGCGTTCGAGCTGATCTGGCTGGTCGACCCCGAGGCGGTCGAAGGGCGCGACTACGACGTCGACAAGCTGATCTGGATGTGGGACCACACCAGCCAGGAAGACAAGAAGATCATCGAGCTGAACCAGGCCGGCGTGAACTCGGCCTTCTTCGAGCCCGGGCCTTACACGCCGATGGAAGACGACGCGGCGCGCTACATCGAGTGGTATGTCGAGACGATGAGGAAGGTTTAGTGCTTCGTATCGTCGACGGGCGTTTCGGTGTGCATCACGCACAGCCACTGGCCGTCCTTGAGCGTCCAGACTGACGAATCGGCCATCTCTTGTTCGACTTGCTTTGAATCGCCGCGCTCGGACAAGGCCTGCTTGACGCGGTAGGTCATCACGGCCGTGCCGTCAGTCGGGAACACGACCTGCATGTCGCTCAACTCGAACGACTTGACGACCATGCTGCCCTTCTCGGCCATCTGGCGATATTGCTCGTGGTCGAACTGCATCGCGCCGTGACTGCTGACCATCAGCGCGGGCTCATCAAGCATCGACAGCGCGGTGTCGGTGTCTTCGTCCACCATGGATTGCCAGAACTTCTTTTCGAGATCGATCAGTTCACTTGGGGTCGTGGGCATGACGGGCTCCCGGTTCGGTTGAAAGGCTCACTGTCCCTCGCGACGCCCCAACCCACTATCGGACAACCCAGCCAGTCGCAGTCAGTGCGTTCCTACGGTAGGGCCACGCGAGCCGGCGTTCGGGCCATGGAGGCACCGCGCAACAGCCCGCCTGACCCGGTGTGGCTCTCGTGAACGGGCGGGGGCGCCGGGCCAAGCCCGGCGACACAGCGCCAGGCGCGTCGCGCCGACGACCAGCCCCAGTGGGGTCTCAGCGAGGCCGCTCAAAGCGCCTCGCTACCCCTCGCAGCGCTTCAGTGGCAGTGCTCGGCGGCCACTTCGGATGCTTGTTGGGCCGGATGCCGCTTGGCCGCGTGGGCGTCCAGCAACCAGCCAATGTCCGCGGCCGTGCCGACGACCACGTAGTGCGGAGGCTGGTCGTCGCTCGCCGGCATTTCCAGCAGAAAGCCGCTGCGCTCGGTGAACTCAATGAGATCGAGCGACGCCAGCTTGACGGCCAGCTCGAGGTCGTGGAGGGTGACGTTGTCGACTTGCATAGGCTTTCCTTGGCTTGAAATGCATAACTTCAGAAGCAAGCAGTGCGCTGGCGAGCAGGTTGGAACACCTTGGCTTCGACAGAGGACGCTCAATTAAGAAGACGGAAAACTTCGAGCAACTCAGACAACGGATTGAACTTTTACGGGTAAATACCAAGGTTTGACACTCAGACGACCACCGCCAGCGTGACCGGTTACATCAGCCGTTGCGGAACAGGAAGCTGTAAGCGTTCAAGGCCGGCACGCCGCCCAGGTGGGCGTAGAGCACCTTCGAGCCCGGCGCGAACTCGCCGCGGCGGACCATGTCGATCATCCCGTGCATCGACTTGCCCTCGTACACCGGGTCGGTCAGCATGCCCTCTTGCCGCGCACACAGGCGGATCGCCTCCAGCGTGCCTTCGTTGGGCAGGCCGTACTCGGGCCCGCCGTAGCGCGTGTCGAGCACCACGTCCAGCTCGGTGATCGGGCGGCCCAGATCGACCAGCTCGGCGGTGTGGCGTGCGATGCGCAGGATCTGCGCCCGGGTCTTTTCGGGCTTGGCTGAGGCGTCGATGCCGATCACGCGATCGGCTCGGCCATCCGCCGCGAAGCCGACCACCATGCCGGCCTGCGTGCTGCCGGTGACCGAGCAGACGACGATGTAGTCGAAGCGCAAGCCCAGCTCGGCCTCTTGCGCGCGCACCTCTTCGGCGAAACCGACGAAGCCCAGGCCACCCAGCGGGTGCTCGGAGCAGCCGGCGGGGATGGCGAATGGCTTGCCGCCGGCCCGGCGCACGTCTTCCAGCGCCTGCTCCCAGCTTGGGCGGATGCCGATGTCGAAGCCTGCTGCGTCCAGCCGCACATCGGCGCCGAGAATGCGCGACATTTCGATGTTGCCGACGCGGTCGTACACCGCATCCGAGTAGTTGACCCAGTTCTCCTGCACCAGCACGCACTTCATCCCCAGGTGCGCCGCCACCGCTGCGACCTGCCGCGTCTGGTTCGACTGGATGCCACCGATCGACACCAGCGTGTCGCAGCCCTGCGCCCCCGCCTCGGGGATCAGGTACTCGAGCTTGCGGGTCTTGTTGCCGCCGAAGGCCAGGCCGCTGTTGCAGTCCTCGCGCTTGGCGTACAGATCGACCTGGCCGCCCAGGTGGGCACTCAGGCGCTTCAAGGGTTGGATCGGTGACGGGCCGAAGGTCAGCGGATGGCGGGGGAAACGATGCAAGTTCATGGCGGTCACTCCGGCAATGGCGAATGGCTACCATGCTAGAAAGAACGCCGCTTCACAGGGTTGCGAAGTGGAGACCTTCGACGCATCATCCGGAAGTTCACTTGGCAATTTTCAGCCGTTCATTGCATGAGAAAGATATCCTCCGCAACAAAAGTTCGTCGCTCATCGCGACTTGCGCAGGCATCGCTGACCAGCGAGATCGACCGCACCGACAAGGCCATCCTGCGGCTGCTGCAGCGCGACGCATCGCTGTCGAACGTGGCGCTGGCGGCCAAGGTCAATCTCAGCCCACCGGCCTGCCTGCGGCGCGTCGAGCGGCTCAAGCAGATGGGGTTGATCACCGGCATCGTCGCGCTGCTGAACCCGCGCGCGCTCGATGCCGGCATGCTGGTGATGATCGGCGTCGTGCTCGACCGGTCGACGCCCGACTCGTTTGCCGATTTCGAGAAGGCCGCGGCCAAGGTCTCAGGCTGCATGGAGTGCCATGTGGTCACCGGCGAGTTCGACTATTTCATGCTGATTCGCACGCGCGACAACGACAGCTTCAATCAGCTGCACGCCGAACAGCTGTTGCATCTGCCCGGTGTGCGGCAGATCCGCTCGTTCCTGGTGCTCAAGCAGGTGCTGTCGACGACGCAGTTCCCGATCTGACGCTTCAGCGCCCGGGCGCCATGCGTCGCAGCAGCGGCGCGATTGCGTCTACCGCGTGCCCCAACGCCGCTTCGTCGTAGCCCGCATAGCCGAACAGCCAGCCGCGGCGCGTCGACTCGATCGCGTAGCGCGACAGCGGCGCGAGCATCACCCCCGCTTCAAGCGCGCGAGCCGACAGCGTGTGGTCGGCCGAACCAGCGCGCACCTCGTGCAGCAGGTGCAGGCCGTGGTCGAGCGGGGGCACTTGCAGCGCACCGTCAGTGGCCTCGGCCAGCAAGTGGCGCAGCACCGCCTGGCGCGCCGGGTACAGCTCGCGCATGCGGTTCAGGTGGCGCAGCAGATGGCCCTCGCCGATGAAGCGCGCCAGCACCGCCTGCTGATCACCGGGCGCATGGCGATCAGCCACCGCACGAGCCACCGCAAAGGCCGGCACCAGCGCCGGCGGCAGCACGATGAAGCCCAGCCGCAGGCCCGGGTGCAGCGCCTTCGAGAAGGTGCCGACATACAGCGTGCGGTCGGCCTGTAGCAAACTGCCCATCGCCGGCAGCCGGTGCGCGCCGTACTGGAACTCGCCGTCGTAGTCGTCTTCGACCACCCAGCCCTCGTGCGCACGCGCCCAGGCCAGCAGGGCCAGCCGCCGCGGCAGGCTCATGCGCACGCCGGTCGGGAACTGGCAACCCGGGGTCGTCACCACCAGCTTCGCCTGCGGCCAGCGCGCGGTGCCGAGTTCGATATTCAGGCCCTGCTCGTCCATGGGCACCGGCCGGGTCACGGCGCCTTGACCCGACAGCGCGGCGCGGATGCCCGGGTAGCCCGGGTCTTCGACCATCACCTCGTCGCCGGGGTCCAGCAGCATGCGGCCGATCAGGTCCAGCGCCTGCTGCGAGCCCGAGCACACCAGCACCTGTGCGGGGTCGCAGCGCAGCCCGCGCGAGGCCCACAGCCACTGGGCAATCGCCTCGCGCAGTGGCGGCCAGCCGGCCGGGTCCAGGTACTGCGCCAGCGCGCGGCGCTCGGTCAGCGGCACCTGGCGCGACAGCCGGTCCCACAGCGCGTACGGAAAGCTCTCGATCTCCGGCGCACCAATGCGAAACGGCACCGCCGGCTGTAGCGGCGGCTGCCAGCGCAGCGCGATATCAGCGATTGACTGCCCTCGGCGCGACAGCACCGGCGCCACCGAGCGCGTCACCCGCTTGCGCTGCGGCAACTCACCGAAACCGGGCGCGACGAAGCTGCCGCGGCCGACGTGCGCCAGCACATAGCCTTCGGCGCGCAGCCGCTCCATCGCCCACAACACCGTGTTGCGTGACACACCCAGCTGCCGCGCCTGTTCGCGCGTTGGCGGCAGGCGTGCACCGGGCTTCAAATTGCCCTGCTCGATCGCGCTGCGCAACTGGCGGTAGACCTGCAGCCGCAGTGGGGTGTCGTCGGCTGCGGGGGCACTCGATTTGGCTCCGTGCGGCATCCTGAATTGGCTCCTTCACCGCGCAGCATAGCGCGTAAGCTGAAGGGCCAATACAGCTTCACCCACAGAACCAAGGACCACCCAATGGCCGAGTACACCGCCCGCACGCTTTGGCAGCGCCAGCCGCACGAAGTGTTCACCGATCAGCGCTACAGCCGCCGCCACCTGCTGCAGTTCGACGGTGGGCTCGAGGTGCCCGGCTCGTCGTCGCCGCATTCGGTGCCGCTGCCCTATTCCGACCCGGCTGCGGTCGACCCCGAAGAGACGCTGGTCGCCTCGGTGTCCAGCTGCCACATGCTGTGGTTCCTGTCGCTCGCGGCCAAGGCCGGCTTCGTCGTCGACGACTACTGCGACGATGCGAGCGGCACGATGGCGCGCAATGCCGAAGGTCGGATGGCGATCACGGTGATCACGCTGCGGCCCGCGGTGCGCTTTGCCGGCACCCCGCCGTCGACTGAAGCACTGCAGCACCTGCACCACAAAGCGCACGAAGAGTGCTACATCGCCAACTCGGTCAAGGCCGAAGTGCGCTGCGAACCGCAGATGGGGGCTTGATGCACCTGCCGCAGTTCGCCAACGACGACCCGGCCGCATGGCAGGCGCTGATGGCCGAGTACCCGCTGGGCACCTGGTTCAGCGCCCACGAGGGCGCGTTCCACGCCGACCACGTGCCGTTCCTGTTCGACGCCACACGTGGCCCACACGGCACGCTGCTCGCTCACGTGTCGCGCGCCAACCCGGTGTGGCGTCATCCCGGCCAGAGCCTGGTGGTGTTCAACGGGCCACAGGCCTACGTGTCGCCCAACTGGTATCCGAGCAAGCACGCGCATGGCAAAGCCGTGCCGACCTGGAACTACGCCGTTGTGCATGTGCATGGCCAGGCGCGAGCCGTCGAAGAACGCGATGAGCTGCTGGCGCTGGTCGAACGGCTGACTGCGACGCATGAGCACGGCCAAGCGCATCCATGGAAAGTGTCGGATGCGCCCGCCGACTACATCGACCAGCTGCTGCGCGCGATCGTCGGCATCGAGATCACGGTCGACAGGATCGAGGGCCGCTGGAAGATGAGCCAGAACCGCAGCGAGACAGATCGCCTCGGCGTCGCCGCCGGGCTGCAACAGATCGGCAGCGAAGAAGCGCGTGCGGTGGCCGCGCTGGTTCAGCCCAGCCCGGTTTCAGCCAAGTAGTTCAGCCAAGCAGGTGTGCAATCGAGCCGAGGCACACCGCCTTGGCTTCATCGACGCTGAACGACTTCGGGTCGAGCGACCACTGCAGCCACAGCCCTTCCATCAAGGCCATCAGCCCGATGGCCTGCAGCCGCGCGTCGATCTTCAGCTTTCGCTTGGTGGCCAGGCACTCGAACTGGGTCTGGAAGTGGGTCAAGTCCTGCTTGTACAGCGCCCGGTCCAGCCGTTTCAGCTCGGGGTTCTTCGGGATCACGCTGTAGAAACCCAGCCAGATGCCCAGGTACTCCTGCTTGAACATCGCCGGGTTGAAGTTCTTCGAGATCGTCGCGCGGATAGCCTCCTCGGGCTCGAGGCTGCCGTCCATCATGTCCTGCGTGTAGTAGGCCCACTCGTCGCAGAGCTTGCGGTAGGACTGCAGGATCAGCTCGTCCTTCGAGCCGAAGTGGTGGTTGATCAGGCCGCGCGAGACGCCCGCTTCTTCGCAGATGCGCTCGATCGTCGTGCCCGAATAGCCGTACTTCGCGATAGAGCGCGTCGTCGCCTCGATCAGCATCAGCCGTCGCACCTCGGGCAGCTCACGGCTGCGCGCGGTCGATTCTTCGGCGGCGGGCTTGGCAGCACGCCTGGTGACTCGCTTGGCAATGGGCGACAACGCTGAAGGCATGGACGAGCGGGCAGGTGAAGGCCGGTTCATGTCGGTCGCGGCGATTGTAGGGACGACGCGTCAGTGCCTCGCCCCGGCCCTCAGCGTTCGACCGGCGGTGTCGCTCGCCGGCGCGCAGGCAGGTAGAACGGCCGCTCGACGATCCACGCCCGCACGTTGCGCCGTTCCCAGTGCAGCTCGCGGTTCAGGTACAGGTCGACCCACAGGTCGCCCTTGCTGTCGAAGTGCGGTGCGTCAATCTTCGCTATCGCCAGGTTGCGCTTACAAGTCGGCGACCACAGCGCGGCGGTGATCTCGCCGACCTGCTTCTCGTTGGCCTTGTCCGAATAGACCAGCGAGCCGTGCGCGGGGTGCTTGCCGTCCAGCTCCAACCCAACCAGCTTGCGCCGTACGCCACGCTGCTTCTCGGCCAGCAGCGCGCGGCGGCCGGTGAAGTGGCCTTTTTCCATTGCCACCGTCCAGTCCAGGTTCAACTCCCACGGCGAGCTTTCGCGGCCGAGGCGGACGGTGTGCATGCACGAGATGAAGTCGACATCCGGCAAGATGAAGCCGGCCTCGATGCGCGCCATGTCCAACGCCTGGTAGCCGATGGGGCGGATGCCGCGAATATGGCCGGCGATCATCAGCCGGTTCCACAGCAGCGCCGCACCTTCGGGCGCAATCCACAGCTCGTAGCCGAGGTCGCCGGTGAAGCCGGTGCGCGAGACCATCAGCTCGTAGCCTTCCCAGCGGTGGTGCGACATGCCCATCGCGGTCAGCGTCTCCAGCCCCTGCAGGCCAAGCGCCTTCAGCACTGAGTACGACGTCGGCCCCTGCACCGCCAGTGCAGCCACCTCTTGCGTCACCTCGGCGATCGACACGTCGTAGCCGATGGCCGAGTCGAGCAGCCAGTCAAGCTGGCGCTCGGCCGTGCACAGCCGAAACTCCTGCGGCCCAAAGCGGAACACCGTGCCGTCGTCGATCACGTGGCCATCGTCGTCGCACCAGACGGTGTAGATGACGCGGTTGACCTTCAGCTTGCGCAGGTCGCAGGTGACGACACGGTTGAGATAGGCCTCGGCATCCGGCCCGGCGATCCGGTACTTGATCATCGGCGTCAGGTCGAAGATCGAGCAGTTGTTGCGGATCGCGAAGTACTCCTGCTCGACCGACGAGTACACGTCGGGCACGCAGTAGCCGGCCCAGCCGACGAAGACATCGGTCTGGATCCACGGCTGGCTGGCCTCGTAGAACGGCGTGTGCCGCAGCGGCCGGCGGTAGTGCGCGTTCGAAGGCGCCAGCAGGCCGGGCGCCAGCGCCGGCCGGTGCTCTTGCGCAGACATCGGCGAATCGGTTTCAGTCAGGCTCATTGCATCAAACTCCTGCCAATACCTGTGCAGCTGCATTGCGGCCGGCATGGCCCATCAAGCCGCCGCCCGGGTGGCTGCCGGCGCCGCAGAGGAAGAACCCATCCAGCGGCGTGCGGTACTGCTGGGCGCGCGGGAACGGGCGGTTGATGAAGAACTGGTCGAAGTCCAACGCACCCTGGTGCCAGTGGCCACCGGCCAGGCCGAACTCGCGCTCCAGGTCGATCGGCGTCAGCAACTCGCTCGCCGTCACCAGTGCGCCGATGCCGGGCGCCAAACGCTCCAGCGTCGCCAGCACCGCCTGTTGCAGGCGATCGCGTGCGGCATCTGGCTCAGGCCCCAGGTCGTACGGCACGAACTGCACCAGCACCGACATCACATGCTGCCCGGCCGGCGCCAACGACGGGTCGTTGACTGTCGGCAGCGTGATCTCCAGCGCCGGGTTCTCAGGCACCTCGCGGTACTTCGAAGGGTTGAACGCCAGCTCGAGGAAGTCCATGCTCGGGCTGTGCACGATGCGGCCGGCGAGCGCCGACGGGTCCAGCCCGGTGAAACGCGGCAGGCCCGACAGCGCCAGATGCAGCTTGCCCACCAGGCCGCGCGCGCGGTGGTGATCGACGCGACGCACAAAGCCGGTATCCAGGTGCTGCGGCCCGACCAACCGCATGAAGCTGCTGCGCGGGTCGGCACTCGACACGACCGACTTGGCCGCGATCGTCTCGCCCGAAGCCAAGCGCACGCCGCAAGCCTTGTCGTCTTCGACCAGCACCCGATCAACGCGCTGGTTCAGGCGCAGATCACCGCCGACCGATTGCAACGCGGCGACCATCGCGTCGGCCAATGCGCCCATGCCGCCAGCCGGCTGCTGCAGGCCGCCGGCGCCCTGCTCGCCCGCCAGGCGCGTCAGCCAGGTCAGCACGGTGCCGGGTGAGCGCGGGCCGTAGTCGGCACCCAGCGTCGCGTCGAAGGCCAGCGCGCCCTTCAGCAGCGCGTCATCAAGGTTGTCGTCCAACAAGTCGTAGGCGTTCATGCCGGCGATGCGCAGCAGCTCCTGCATCCCCTGTCGCCCCAACATCCGCAGGCGCAACGCGAGCTTGCCCATCGCGATGCGATCCCCCCACGTGTCCATCGTCATCTTCGGCGGCGTCATGCCGAGCACGCTGTGCACGACCTGGGCGTAGCGCGCCAGCCGCTCACGCAGTGCGGCATAGGCCGCCGCGTCGGTTGGGCTGAGACCGGGTCCGCTGGCTTGCGCCGCGTCGATGCGTCGCACGGCGCCGCCCTCACCCAACGCAAAGGTCGGCAAGTCGCGACCCGCCATGTGCAGCCCGTGGCGCTCCAGCTGCATGTCGCGCATCAGTTGGCCGGGGAAGGCGAACAGCAGGTGCGCGCAGGCCGAGACCTTGAAGCCCGCGGCGAATTCGCGCGTCACTGCGGCGCCGCCGGCTCGCGCCGCGGACTCCAGCACGAGCACCTTCTTGCCGGCCTTGGCCAGATCGAACGCACACGCGAGGCCGTTGTGGCCAGCACCGATGACGATGGCATCAAAGCTCATTGCAACGTGCTCCTCAAGCCAAGGTCTTCAAGAACACTGCGCGCGGCATTCGCGCCCGGCGCGCCCATCACGCCGCCGCCCGGATGGGTGCTCGATCCGCACAGGTACAAGCCCTTGACCGGAGATCGGTACTGCGCGTAACCCGGCACCGGCCGGTTGAACAACAGCTGGTCCATCGTCAGCTCGCCCTGGAAGATGTTGCCCTCGGTCAGACCGACCTCGTTCTCGATGTCCCAAGGCGTGCGGATCTCGGCATGCAGGATCAGGTCCTTGAAGTTCGGGCTGTGCGTGCTGATTGCGTTGATCACCGTGTCGCCGAAAGCCTGCCGCTTCTCGGGTGTCCACGGCCCGTCGGCCAGCTCGTACGGCGCGTACTGCACGAAGACCGACATGTAGTGCTTGCCCTCGGGCGCCATCGTCGGGTCGATGATCGACGGCAGCAGCATGTCCACATACGGGTGGCGCGACCAGCGACCGGCTTTCCAGTCGTCGTAGCCGCGCTCCAGGTCGTCGATCGACTCCGAGATGTGCATGTCGCCGCGGATCGCTGGCGAGTCGTCCGGCAACAGCGGAAAGTCCGGCAGGCCGTCGAGCGCAATGTTCAGCTTGCCCGACGAGCCGCGGATCTTGAAACGCTTGACGACGTTGACGAAATCGGCCGGCAGCTCCTTCTCGTCCATCGACTTCAGGAACGTGCGCTTGACGTCCATGTTCGAGACCACCGTCTTCGCGTGGATCTCTTCGCCCGACGACAACGCGACGCCGGTCACACGCCCGTTCTTCGCCATGATCTGCTCGACGCCGGCCGCGACGCGGATCTCGCCGCCGCTGGCCTTGAACGACTCACCCATCGCCTTGGTGATCGCGCCCATGCCACCGCGGGCAAAACCCCAGGCGCCGACCGAGTCGTCGATGTCGCCCATGTAGTGGTGCAGCAGCACATAGGCCGAGCCGGGTGAGCGCGGGCCGAGCGCGGTGCCGATGATCGAGGTGCCGGCGAGATAGGCCTTGATCAGGTCGTTCTCGAAGTACTCGTCCAGGTAGTCGGCCGCGCTCATCGTGAAGAAGCGGATCGTGTCGTGCATCCGCTCTTCGCCGAGCTTGTGAAAGTGCTGGCCCAGATAGACCAGCTCCATCAGGTCGCGCGGGCGGAACGAGCACGGGTCGGGCGGCGTGCGCATCAGCAGCGGCTTGATGAACTTGCAGTGCCGCATCACGTCACGCGAGAAGCGGTTGTAAGCCTCGGCGTCGCGCTTCGAGTGGCGCTCCAGCTCGCGCCGCATCGCGTCTTCATGCGCGTAGGTGGCCAGGCAGCGGCCATCGCGGTGGAACACCGCCCCGCCTTCGTAAGGGATCACCTGCAAGCCGTACTTCGGCAGCTCCAGCCCACGCACGATCTCTTGCCGCAGCAGGCTGCAGACGTACGAGCAGTTCGAGTAGGTGAAGTCGGGGTGCAGGCTGCGGCTGACCGCCGCGCCGCCGATGTGTTCATTGCGTTCGAGCACCAGCACCTTCAGCCCTGCCTTGGCCAGCAGGCAGGCGGTCACCAGGCCGTTGTGGCCCGAGCCAACCATGATCACGTCGTGGGAAGGATTGTTCGCCATCCGGGGCTCCGATTTGCGTCTTACTATACGAACGTTCAATGACCACGACAAGCGCGAATGTATGGGGTGGCGGCAGAACCAGGGTTTGTTCGGGGTCCGGGCTTGCGCTGATTGACGCTCGTTCTTTACTGGCCTATCGTTCAATAGCGGTTGAAAAAGACGAGAACCTTCATGGCCTACCCCCTGTCGCCCGAGACCCTGGAATGGCAACGCAAGGCACGAGCCTTTGCCGACGAAGAGCTGATCCCGTTCGAGGAACAGGCCGAGTTCAACGAAGGCGTGATCCCGCCCGAGGTGAAGGCCCGCCACAAGCGCATCGCGCAAGAGCTGGGCTTCGCTCGCATGGATGCGCCAAAGGCCCGCGGCGGCCTCGCGCTGCCAATGCTCGACCAGGTGGTGATCTGGGAGCAGCTGGGCCGTGTGACCAACGCGCTGTGCTGGTGCCTGTCCGAGGCGCACGCCTGGATGTTCGAGGCCTGCAGCGAAGACCAGATCCAGCGCTACGTGCTGCCGACGATGCGCGGCGAACGCGTCGAGTGCTACGCGATCACCGAAGGTGAAGCCGGCTCTGACAACGCCTCGATGCAGACCACCGCAAAGCGTGACGGTGACCACTACCTGCTCGACGGCGAGAAGTGGTTCGTCACCAGCGCCAACAAGGCCGACTACCTGTTCGTGCAGGCCGTCGTCGAAGACCCCGAAGCGCCGCCCGGCGCCCACGCCCTCTTCTTCGTCGACAAGGCCTCGCCCGGTCTGACGGTGATCGACAACCCGGCCTTCGGCCATACCTTCAGCTCGCACCACCCGACCTACCGGCTGGCCGGCGTGCGGGTGCCGGCGGCCAACCGCATCGGCGAGCCCGGTGCGGGCATGGACTACACCCGCAGCTGGTTCCGCCGCGAACGGCTGATGATTGCGGCGCGCAGCTGCGGCGCCGCTGCGCGCATGATCGACATGGCGCGCGAGTTCGCCGCCACGCGCATCGTCGGCGGCCAGCCGATCGCCGAGTTCCAGCTGATCCAGGCGATGCTGGCCGACAGCTTGACGGAGTTGTGGGCGGCGCGTCTGATGACGTACGAAGCCGCGGCGATGCAAGACCGCGGCGAACCGCTGGTGCTCGTCCACACCCACTGCTCGATGGCCAAGCTCTACGCCTCCGAAATGGCCAACCGCGTCGCTGACCGGGTGGTACAGATCTTCGGCGGGCGCGGCTACATGCGCAGCAACGCCGCGCAGCGCTTCTGGCGTGAGCTGCGGGTCGATCGCATCTGGGAAGGCACGAGCGAGATCCAGCGGCTGATCATTGCGCGCAGCCTGCAGAAACGCGGCGTCGCGGAGCTGCTCGGTTCATGAATGCAGTTCCGCGTCCGCCGAAACCGGCCCACGGTGGCGGTGAGGACGGCTTCCTGCGTGTCGAAGGCGTGGTCAAGCGCTTCGGGCCGGCCACGGTCGTCGACCACTTGAACCTGTCGGTGCGCCGGCGCGAGGTGTTCGCGCTGCTCGGCAGCTCAGGCTGCGGCAAGACCACGCTGCTGCGCATGATGGCCGGGCTCGAGACCCCGAGCGAAGGCCGCATCGTGCTCGACGGCGAAGACATCACCCACCTGCCGCCTTACCAGCGGCCGGTCAACATGATGTTCCAGTCGTACGCGCTGTTCCCGCACATGACGGTGGAGACCAACGTCGCCTATGGCCTGAAGCGCGAGGGCGTCGCCAAAGCCGAGATCAACGAGCGCGTGGCCGATGCGCTGGAGCTGGTGCAGATGCGCGCCTACGCGCGCCACAAGCCGTCGCAACTCTCCGGCGGCCAGCAGCAGCGCGTGGCGCTGGCGCGCAGCCTCGTCAAGCGGCCCAAGCTGCTGCTGCTGGACGAGCCGATGTCGGCGCTGGACAAGAAGATCCGCCAACAGACGCAGTTCGAGCTCGGCAACATCCTCTACCAGGTCGGCGTGACCTGCGTGATGGTCACGCACGACCAGGAAGAGGCGATGACGATGGCCGACCGGCTGGCCGTGATGAGCGAAGGCAAGCTGGTGCAGCTGGGCACGCCGGAAGAGGTGTACGAATCGCCCGCCACGCGCTTCGCGGCCGAGTTCATCGGCTCGGCCAATGTCTTCACCGGCACCGTGGCCGATGGCGACGCCGCGCGCATCTACTGCCCCGAGCTGCCGTCACCTCTGGCACTGCCGAATGCAATGAACGCGCGGCCCGGCGCCGAGGTGACGCTCTCAGTGCGACCCGAGCGCATCACCGTGGCGCTGGCGAATGGGCATGTGCCATCGCACGCCGACACCAACCAGGCGCTCGGCACCGTCGAGCAGATCGGCTACATGGGCAGCTACACGCTGTACTACCTGCGGCTGCCGTCGCAGCGCGTGGTCGTCGCCAATGTGCCGCGTGGTGTGTTGATGGCGATGCCGCAGCAGCCCGACTATGGCGATGTCGTCGAGCTGCACTGGTCACCCCGCAGCCTGGTCGTCTTGAGCTGAACGAAGCGATGGCGAACATCGGCACCTTGATCACGGGCACGAAGCTGAAGCGCTTCGTGCCGTCGGGCCGCACGCTCGTCATCGCCACGCCCTTCGTCTTCCTGCTCGTCTTCTTCCTGCTGCCGTTCCTGGCCGTGCTGAAAATCAGCTTCGCCGATTCGCGCCTGGGCATTCCGCCGTACACGCCGCTGATCGCCATGGTCAACGACAAGCTGACGCTGCACGCCAGCCTGACGAGCTACCTCGCGGTACTGACCGACGACTTCTATTTCTGGTCGTACATCAACTCGATCCGCGTGGCCTTCGTCACCACGGTGCTGTGCCTGTTGATCGGCTACCCGACCGCGCTGCTGATCGCGAAGGCCAACCCGAGCCGCCGCGCAATGCTGATGATGGCCGTGATCCTGCCGTTCTGGACGTCTTACCTGGTGCGCGTCTATGCCTGGATCGGCATCCTCAAAGACCAGGGGCTGGTCAACGACTTCCTGTTGCGCATTGGCCTCGTCGACACGCCGATCCACCTGATACAGAACAGCTTCGGCCTGTATGTGGGCATGGTGTATTCGTACCTGCCGTACATGATCTTGCCGCTGTACGCGTACCTGGTGAAGATGAACCCGAGCCTGGCGGAGGCGGCCGGTGACTTGGGCGCCAAACCGTGGCAGGTCTTCACGACGATCACGCTGCCGATGTCGCTGCCCGGCATCTGGGCCGGCTCGCTACTGGTGTTCATCCCCTCCGTCGGCGAATACGTGATCCCGGAGCTGTTGGGCGCACCGGATGAGCTGATGATCGGCCGCGTGATGTGGGTCGACTTCTTCAACAACATCGCCTGGCCGCTGGCCGCCGCGGCGACCTGCGTGATGGTGGTGTTGTTGCTGCTGCCGATGGCCTGGTTCCAGCGTCTGCAGGACAAGGAAGCGGTGGCTGCGGCATGAGCGCCCAAGTCACGCCCACCCAACGCCTGGCTGCGCGCGCCTGGCTCGCGCTGGTGTTCCTGTTCCTCTACGGGCCGATCGTCAGCGTGGTCGTCTACTCGTTCAACGAGTCGCAGGTTGCCAGCGTGTGGACACGTGCATCGCTGCGCTGGTACGCCAAGCTGCTCGAAGACCGCGAGTTGATCGATGCCGGTTGGACCAGCCTGCAGCTGGCGCTGGCCACCGCGTTCAGCTCGGTGGTCGTCGGCGCCTGGGCCGGCTACGTGATGGCGCAATACCGCCGCTTTCGTGGCCGTACGCTGTTCACTTCGATGATCAATGCGCCGATGGTGCTGCCCGAGGTGATCTCCGGCATCTCGCTGCTGCTGATGTTCGTTGGCATGGAGCAGCTGATCGGCTGGCCACCCGGCCGCGGGCTGGCGACGATGTGGATCGGCCATGTGATGCTGTGTGTCTCGTACGTGGCGATCACCGTGCAGGCGCGGCTGTCGGCGATGGACGAGTCGCTGGTCGAAGCGGCCAAAGACCTGGGCGCGACGCCGCTGCGCGTCTTCTTCGACATCACGCTGCCGCAGATCTGGGCGGCGCTGCTGTCGGGCTGGCTGCTGTCGTTCACGATCTCGCTCGACGACGTGATCATGTCGGCCTTCCTTTCCGGCCCCGAGACGACGACGCTGCCGCTGGTGGTGCTGTCGCGCGTGCGGTTGGGGCTGGACCCGGAGGTCAACGCGCTCGGCACCTTGTTCATCGTCGCCGTCGGCATGGTCGTCATCGGCCAGGGCTGGTGGGTGATGAAGCGCGAGCAGCGCCTCGCGCGCAGCCTGGGCGTGCCGAACGGCATGTCGTCGCTGCCGGTCGGGCAGCGGCCGGCGCCCTTTTCCTGACGTCGCGGGCCCAAGCCACCCGCTGCTCGCGCGCAGACGCCGGCAGGCGCCACCGCGAGTGCCCGCTTCAGCAATGTCAGGAGACTCCGATGAACACCGACCACTTCCACCAGATCCGCCAGGACGACAACCGCTTCTGGATGCACCCCTGGGAATACATGCCCGCCGCCGGCCAGGCCGACCGCACCATCGTCGACCGCGCCGAAGGCATCTACATCTACGACGAATCCGGCGCCCGCCTGATCGACGGCCCCGGCGGCATGTGGTGCACCCAGATCGGCTATGGCCGGCGCGAGATGGCCGAGGCGATTGCCGCGCAGGTCATGCAAGTGCCCTACTTCAACCCCTTCTCCAACACCGCCGGCCCACCGGCGCGGCTGGCGGCGAAGCTGGCCGCGATGGCCCCCGGCCGCATGAACCACGTCTTCTTCACCAATGGCGGCACCACCGCGGTCGAGACAGCGCTGCGCTTCATGCACTACTACAACAACGTCAAGGGCCGGCCGCTGAAGAAGCACATCATCTCGCGCGCCGACGCCTACCATGGCGGCACCTACCTGACCGGTTTGATCACCGGCAAAGACCGCGACAAGAACTTCTTCGACATCACCGCGCCCTATGTGCACATGCTGTCGGCGGTGAACCCGGTGCGCCGGCCGGCGGGCCAGAGCGTCGAAGACTTCTGTACCGCCCGCGTCAACGAGCTGGAGGCCAAGATCCTCGAGGTCGGTGCCCACAAGATCGGCGCCTTCATCGCCGAGCCGATCCAGGCCTCGGGCGGCGTCATCGTGCCGCCCGAGGGCTACTTCAAGCGCTGCTGGGAAGTCTGCAAGAAGCACGACGTGCTGTTCATCGCCGATGAGGTGGTCACCGGCTTCGGCCGCCTCGGCCACTGGTTCAGCTCGAAAGAGGTGTTCGGCGTCGAACCCGACCTGGTCACCAGCGCCAAGGGCTTGACCTCGGGCTACCTGCCAATGGGCGCCTGCCTGATCGCGGACCACGTGTTCGACGAGGTCGCGGGCGACCGCGCACAAGGCGGCTCGTTCGGCCATGGCTACACCTACTCGGGCCACCCGGTGTGCAGCGTCGCCGCGCTGAAGAACATCGAGATCATGGAGCGCGAAGACCTGCTGGGCCATGTTCGCGAGATCGCGCCGCACTTCCTGGCGCGCTTGCATGCCTTGCGCGAGATTCCGCTGGTTTTCGACACCCGCGGCATGGGCCTCGTCGGCTGTGTCGAGTGCACGGTGCGCGGCATCGAGCACAGCGGCATGAGCACCGAAGAACTGCTGGCCTTCGACACCGACCTCGGTGCGCGCATCGACAAGCACTGCCAGGCGATGGGGCTGATGCTGCGGCCGATGGTCAACCTGTGCGTGTTCTCGCCACCGCTGGTCATCACCCGCGCGCAGATCGACACGATGTTCGATATCTTGCGCGAGGGCATCGTGCGCACGATGCATGAGGTTCAAACGGAACTCGGGTACTCGATTGCTTGACGCCGAAGGAGGCTGCCATGGACACGACGCTGCGGAACCATCTGGCCCATGCTGCCAGGCTGTCGATCGAAGGCCGCGCCTTCATCGATGGCGCCTACGTTGACGCAGCGTCGGGCAGCCGCTTCGACTGCCTGAGCCCGATCGACGGCAAGTCGCTGGCGTTGGTGGCACGCAGCGGCGAGGCCGACGTGAATGCCGCCGTCGCCGCTGCTCGGCGAAGCTTCGACTCGGGCGCCTGGTCACACGCCACTCCGCGAGAACGCAAGGCGGTGCTGCTGCGCTGGGCCGCACTGATGCGCGATCAGGCCGCCGAGCTGGCGTTGCTCGAATCGCTGGACAGCGGCAAGCCGATCGCCGACACGACAGGCGCAGACCTGCCGTCGGCGATCTACTGCCTCGAATGGTTTGCCGAAGCCATCGACAAGCGCAACGACGAGGCGGTGCCTTGCGGCCGCGACTTCCTCGCACTGGTCACGCGCGAGCCGATGGGCGTGGTCGCGGCGATCGTGCCGTGGAACTACCCGCTGCTGATGGCAGCGTGGAAGTTCGCGCCGGCCCTGGCGGCCGGCAACAGCCTGGTGCTCAAGCCTTCCGAGAAGTCACCGCTCACCGCCATCCGCATCGCTGCGCTGGCGAAAGAAGCCGGCTTGCCCGACGGTGTGTTCAGCGTGCTGCCAGGCTTCGGCGACGTCGGCGCGTTGCTGGCCCAGCACCGTGATGTGGACTGCGTCGCCTTCACCGGCTCCGGCCCCACCGGCCGCAAGATCCTGCACGCCGCGGCCGACTCGAACCTGAAGCGCGTCTGGCTGGAACTCGGCGGCAAGTCGCCCAACATCGTGCTGGCCGACTGCCCGGACGTGGAGCGTGCCGCAGCAGCAGCCGCCACCGGCATCTTCGCCAACATGGGTGAGGTGTGCAGCGCCGGCTCACGCCTGCTGGTGCACCACAGCCTGCGCGAGCGGATGATCGACGGCATCGTCGCCGCAGCGAAGGGCTTCCAACCCGGCCACCCACTCGACCCCGACACGACGATGGGTGCGATCATCGACCGCAGCCAGCTCGACCGCGTGCTGGGCTACATCGAAGCAGGCCGACGTGAAGCCACGCTCGTCAGTGGTGGCAAGCAGACGCGCACCGACAGCGGCGGCTTCTATGTCGAGCCGACTGTGTTCAGCGCACCCGATGCGAAGGTCCGCATCGCCCGCGAAGAGATCTTCGGCCCGGTGCTGACGGTGATCGGCTTCGACACCGAAGACGAAGCCCTCGCGCTGGCCAACGACAGCGACTACGGCCTCGCCGCCGCAGTGTGGTCGGCCAACGCCGGCACCGCGCACCGCATGGCACGCGGCCTGCGCGCCGGCACGGTGTGGATCAACTGCTACGACGAACTGGTCGACATGAACTTCCCCTTCGGTGGCTACAAACAATCGGGCAACGGGCGCGACAACTCTCTGCATGCGCTGGACAAGTACAGCGAACTGAAGACGACACTGCAACGCCTGTGAACCGTGAGCCCCCACGCCCCCTTCCGGGGGCTGCCCCCCGAGGGGGCTCGCGCAGCGGACCGGCGAAGCCGGATCCGCGCACGCCACTTAAAGCGGGCGACGCTACGCGCGCCCGGCGCGTCTCAGAAGGGTTGACCCGAAGATACGGGCGATCCGATCAACATCACAATTGAACATACGTTCAGCCCGTAGTCGGAGGAGCGAATGATGTACAACCCCCCCGTGGCCGCCCTGGCCTGGTCCATCCTGCTGGCCTTCGCTGTGCCGGCGCAGGCCGCCAGCGATGAAGAAGTGCAGGCGATGCAGCGCCGCATCCAGTCGCTCGAAGCCAAGCTCGAGCAGATGAGCAAGTTGCTCGAATCGCGCGGCATCACGGCTGCGCCGGAGCAGGCGGGGTCCGGCTGGGGTGCCCCCGCGCCGGCACCCGCGAAGCTGAGTCAAACCGAGCTCGACGCGATGAAGCAAAAGCTCGCACGCCACGAGCTGAAGCTTGGCAAGCTGTACCAGGACGCGTTCGATTCGCCAGGCTCGGGCCTGCAGATCACGGGCTACATCGACCCGATCTACGTGGTCAACCGCAACCAGCGCTCGGCCTCTTTCTACTTCCTCGACGCCGGCGACCCCTACACCTACGACCACTCGCAAGTGGGCGACGTGTTCCTGCGCATTCAGAAGACCTTCGGCGAAGGCCTGCTGGCACCGAAGATGGACTTGCAGCTGGCACCCGCACGCGGCAACGGCGCCTTCAACACCCGATCAGATGGCACGGTGATCTCCAGCATCGTTCACCAGGCGCTGGCCTCGCTGCCGGTGACCGACACCTACGCGGTGCAAGCCGGCTACAGCGCCGGGTACTCGGGCTATGAGTACTACGAGAGCACGCTGACCCACACGATCTCACACAACCTGCTGTACGACTTCTCGGCCCCCGGCAACATGGTCGGCGCGGGCCTGGCTTACGCAGCCACCAACTACACGATGGCGGGCAAGGTCTTCATCGGCAACGAGGAGTACTACATGGGCGGCAGCCGCGCCGGTGGCGCACCGAACCGCATGCCCAGCGTGATGGCACGCTTCGACTACACACCGAACACGGCCTACTACGTCGGCGGCTCGCTCTACCTCGGCCGCAACACGCTGTACTCGGCCTACGACTACGACGGCAACCTCGTCTGCCCGGGCGATGCCGCGGGCTACGGGTACCAATGCAGCGCCCCGCGCGCCTACACCACCAAGTTCCAGGGCGAGATCGACCTCGGCTACTACACGGCCGACAGCCAGTACAACGCCGAGGTCGACTACGGCTTCGTCGAGAACGGCGCCTGGAACGGCGGCCAGGCCGTGTGGTGGGGCGTCTCGGGGCTCGTCCACCAGAAGTGGACCCTCGCGTCGCTCGGCCGCGTGGGCGCGACGCTGCGGCTGGACTACCTGAACAACTCGCGCAACGGTGGCGGCGGCAGCAACCTCTACTTCGGCGGGCCGGACACACCAGGCACCGACCCGCTGAACGGTTTCGGCATCGACCAGAACTGCTTCTACAACGACGTCGACGCCGAGGGCAACAGCAACAACGGCCGTAACTGCAAAGGCGCGAACCGCTATGCGTTGACCCTGGCCGTGCTGGCCTACCCGAGCGACCGCTGGACGCTGAAGGCCGAGTACCGGCGCGACTGGGCCAGTCTGCCGGTGTTCTGGACGCACGACTACCGCTTCCGCAAGAACAACGACGTGTTCAGCGTGCAGACCGTCTACAGCTTCTGACCCAGATGAGCCCACCGCACCGTTCGTTGCACCGCCTGCTGCGCCCTGCCTCGATCGCAGTGATCGGCGGCGACGATGCGGCCGAGGTGATCCGCCAGTGCCGACGTAGTGGCTTTGCGGGCACGCTGTGGGCCGTCAGTTCCACCCGCGACATCCTGGCAGGCTTGCGCTGCTGCCCGAGCGTGGACGCCCTGCCTGCAGCGCCCGACGCCGCGTTCGTTGCGGTGCCGCGCGAGCAGGCGGTGGATGTGGTGGGTGCGTTGGCGCGACGCGGTGCCGGTGGTGCGGTTTGTTATGCCTCGGGCTTTGCCGAAGTCGGCGACGAAGGCGCGGCCTTGCAACGCTCGCTGCTGCAAGCGGCCGGCGACATGCCGTTGCTCGGGCCTAACTGTTATGGTCTGCTGAACCACCTCGATGGCTCGGCACTGTGGCCCGACCGCGCCGGTGGCCGACGGGTCGAGCGCGGCGTCGCGATCCTGACGCAGAGCGGCAACATCGGGTTGAACCTCAGCATGCAGCGCCACCACCTGCCGGTGGCCTGCGTGATCTCGCTCGGCAACATGGCGCAGCTCGGGTTCCACGACCTGATCGACGCGCTGCTCGACGATCCGCGTATCAGCGCAATCGGCCTGCACATCGAAGGGCTGAACGATGTCGCAGCGTTCTCAGCCACCGCGTTGCGAGCGCTGCGCCAAGGTGTGCCAATCGTCGCGTTGAAGACCGGCGCATCGGTGCTCGGCGCGCAATTGGCGGGTAGCCACACCCGCGCGCTCACCGGGCCCGATCGACTGGTCGATGCGCTGTTCGAACGCGTCGGCGTCGCCCGCGTGCACGACCTGCCGCAGTTCCTCGAAACGCTGAAATTGCTGCACGTGTGTGGGCCGCTGATGGGGACAGCCATCGGTTCACTCAGTTGCTCAGGCGGCGAAGCTTCGCTGGTGGCCGATCTCGGCGAACGCGCGGGTTTGCAGTTCCCGCCGCTGCCCGAGGCTGTGCAGCGCGAGCTGCACGACGTGCTGGGCCCGCACGTGCCGCTGGCCAACCCGCTCGACTACCACACCTACATCTGGGCGAATGTGCCGGTGCTGACGCGCTGCTTCGCCGCGCTGCGACAGGCGCCGATCGACGCGTCGCTGCTGGTGCTCGACTTTCCGAACGTCGCTTCTGATGGCAGTGAACAGGCCGACGCACTCGCGCCAGGTTGGGCCGAATCGCTGGACGCCTATCTCGCAGCGCGCACCGAAGGCACGATGCCTGCGCTGGTCGTCAGCACGCTGGCCGAGTTGATGCCGCCATCTGCCGCTGAGCGGGCGCTGGCTGCTGGCGTGGCGCCGATGCAAGGCCTGTCCGATTGCCTGAACGCGTTGGCCGCCGCGGCGCACATCGGCCACTGCCGCGCAGATGCGGCGCAGCGGCAAGCAGTCGCCACGCCGACCGCGATCGCCAATGGCCAATCGCGCGACCTCGATGAAGCACAGGCCAAAGCGGCGCTCGCCGCGGTTGGCGTGCCGGTGCCGGCCCACCGCGTGGCAGTCTCGATGGATGAAGCGCTGGCCGCGGCCCGCGCGATCGGCTTTCCGGTCGTCGTCAAAACGGTCGCCGCCGGTCTGCTGCACAAGAGCGAAGCCGGCGCGGTGCAGCTGAACCTGCGCGATGCCGATGCGGTGCAGCGCGCCGTCGCGTCGATGCCCGGCCCATGGTTGATCGAAGCGATGGCCGCCGGCGGCGTCGCCGAGTTGCTGGTCGGCATCACCCACGATCCACAGTTCGGCCATTCGTTGACGCTTGGCGCCGGCGGAATCTGGGTCGAGCTGTTCGGCGACACCCGGACCTTGCTGTTGCCCGCAAGTCGCGCCGAAATCGAGACCGCGCTGTGCAGCCTGCGTTGCGCGCCGTTGCTCACCGGCTATCGCGGCAAGCCGGCTGCCGACATGCCAGCGCTGCTGGACGCGATCGAAGCGGCGCAGCGCTACGCCGCACAACACGCCGGCCAACTGCGCGAACTCGAAATCAACCCGCTGATCGCGCTGCCCCGCGGCGCACTGGCCGTCGACGCCGTCGTGCGCCTCGTCGACCCGTCTTCCACCGACGCCTCACCATGACCTACGCGACCAAGAAGCCCAACACCCACACGCTGCGCGCCAGCTGCCCGGCGGCCACCGGCATCATCGCCGCGGTGACCAGCCACCTGGCCGGCCGCGGCCACTACATCAGCGAGCTGTCGTCGTACGACGACGAAGACACGCAGCGCTTCTTCATGCGCTGCAGCTTCCAGGTCGACGGCGACAGCCACGACGAGCGCGCGATCCTCGGCCCCTACTTCGCGAGCGTGGCCGACCGCTTCGGCATGCACTGGGAGGTCTGCCGCGCCGACCGGCCCAAGCGCGTGCTGCTGATGGTGTCCAAGCACGACCACTGCCTGCGCGACCTGCTGTACCGTTGGGAATCGGGCGAGCTGAACATGGACATCATGGCGGTCGTCTCTAACCACGACACGCTGGAGCCGATGGCCGCGCGCCACGGCATCCCCTTTCACCACCTGCCGATCACGCCCGACAACAAAGCCGCGCAAGAGAACACGCTGCGCATGCTGGTCAATGACCACCGCGTCGAACTGGTCGTGCTGGCGCGCTACATGCAGATCCTGTCCGACACCTTGTCGAACGAATGGCGCGGCCGCTGCATCAACATCCACCACTCGTTCCTGCCCGGCTTCAAGGGCGGCTCACCCTACGCCCAAGCCCACAGCCGCGGCGTCAAGCTGATGGGCGCCACGGCCCACTACGTGACCGGCGACCTCGACGAAGGCCCGATCATCGAGCAAGACGTCCGCCGCATCGACCACCGCTACTCCGTGGCCGAGATGCAAGCCATGGGCCGCGATGTCGAGAGCCACGTGCTGTCGAACGCGGTGCGCATGCACCTGGAGGACCGGATCTTTATGGATGGGAACAAGACGATTGTGTTTGGGTGAGCGACAGGGAGAGTTTGAATCCGCGTGGGTCTTGACTTCGACACGTTCGTTTGCCGCGTATTTGCTGACGCTTCACTGAGCGTGAACATTCGAACGCAAATGCAACAGCAGCCGGGCTCAGGCAGACACGTACAGCGCGCTGCTTTGAAGGCGCTCTAGTGCGATTCGCACCGAACGCTCATCGAAGATCTCTCTCTTACGCTTTCCGGCTCCATCAGCGTCATCCGCTGGCCAATGGGCCAATCCATTCAAGATCGCCGACACCTCTGGCGCCACGTGCTCCCTGCTGAGCAGCCAATCCACGGAGGCAAGCAACTCCATACCAAACGGCGACTCGAATCCGTCGGTCACCGCGGCGACCAGTTCCAGAGCCGGGGCCACGTCTTTAGCTTCGCTCTTCAAAAACGATTGCACCAGATCCTTGCGCCCGTCATCGAACCAGATCACGTCGAGCGGGCTCGCATCGGTGATGCGCTTATCGCAGTGCAAGTAGCTGCCGTCCAGGTTGTTTAGAAGATGATTCAGCTTCGGGGCGAAAGGACCGTAGCGATGAGCCTTGAACTCCAGCTTCAGGTCGTTCCGAAGCTCGAGGTGTTCCACGCTACGCTCTAGGAACCAAGCTAGCTTTTGAATCTCAAGCATACTGCATTCCATACCTAAGACCCAATAGCGACGCACCGCTTCGGCAATCAATGCTCGCGCCGGCGTAAGCTTCTCCACCCCCGCCCGCTTCGCCACATTCTGGTACTTGTTGGTAGGCTCGTAGACAATGACCTCCACGTCCTCCATGCCGCTCAAGGCCGCATGAATGCGCGATTTGACGGTCGGCCAATCCAGACCGCCATTCCCCGCGCCCAGCGGCGGAATGGCCACAGATTTGATCTGTCGTTCACGCAAGACGCGTTTCAGATCCCCCAAGCCCGACTCCACCCACTCCAGACGCGACGAGCCCTTCCAGTGGCCCTTGGTCGGAAAGTTGATGATCCAGCGCGGGCCATCTAGCTCTCCCGTTTCGGTCACAAACATCTGACCGACCTTCACCTGCTTCGCTTTGCAAGCGGCAGCGTATAGATCAAAGTTCTGGACGAACCGCTCCTTAAACATTAGGGCAATACCTTTGCCCATCACACCAACCGTGTTGACGGTGTTCACCAGCGCTTCCGCGCGAGCTTCAAGTAAATTGCCTTCGGTGTACGAAATCATCAGAAGTACCAGTTCGGCCGTGTGTGCACAGGCAACGCCACGCCCTGTGTCTGCATTTTGCGCTCAATATCGGCCCGAACGGCATCGGCGTAGCACACGAGCCCCAGCAGCGCCGCCAGCGGCACCTGCCGATGCACAAGTGCCTCGGCTTGGTAGCGTTCTAGCTTGCCGGGGTCTTCAGGATCGCGCTTGAAGTCGCGTCGCTGAAGCAGCGGCCAGTCGATCTGGTCCAGACGGGCCAAGTCGTCGAAGTAGCGGGCCAAGCTGCTGTATGCGTGGCGGTCGGTGAACAGAAAGGGCAGGCTCAGTTCTTTCACCCGATACACACTGGATACCAGAATCACAATGTCTTCATTGGGCACCTGCTTGATGCCGTTCCAGCCAGTGTGAATGTTGCGCAGCATCACCGAGAAGGGCGTGAAGTAGAACGGAACATAGTCGTTCAGTACACCGCCAGGCGACATCGGTACCGGATGCACCGCGCGTTTGTCGATCAACTCGGGATTGCCAATGCAAACCCAGTGCGGCGAGCGGACCGCGCTGTTGCCGCATTGCACACCATGTTCCAGCACCCAGGGAAGATTGGCTCGGTGCAGGATGCGCCAGACTAGAGCCTTCTGGGGGTTGAGATTGGGATAGATCACTTCGAGAACATCGTAGGGTTGGCGTCTACATAGGGCGAAGATCCAGTGCCGTCCAGGAGCCCTCGCACGTGAGCCTCCGAGGCATCGTCCTTCACATAGATGGAATGAAAAAGGCTGGGGGTCACGGGCCGAGGCGAGATGCACTCGGCCATGCAGACGCATTTGCTGTACTGGTCCGCGTAGTCGCGCCTATTCATCGCATTCCAATCGATCGCCTCCATACCAACGTCGTATTCCAGAACTTGAATGTCATCACCCGCCAGCGGATGCCGCGGAATGATCTTCCAACCATTGGACCTCGCCACCTCTCTGCGAACCGAAATCAGTATGAAGCGCTTCTTTGGATGGTCTCGTTGCACACGGCCGTCGAACGGGTTCTTAGCGAAGAAGTGAAAGGGTACGTACTTCTCCAGCTGAAACCGCCTTCGGTCCGTGATGATGTCGGGGTCCGCCACGTCTACGAAACCAGCCAAGGCGGCGCGAGGCAACAGCCCCCTCGTCAGAATCGAGGGCAAGTTGTCAAAGCTTGATAGGTGGTAGATGAGCTTTTGGGTCCCGATGTCGGCAGTCATAGCCCCCCGCTTGGACCGTGGATAGCATGGTCCCTTCCAGCAATACTGTGCCACGCAAAGCGGCAGACCGGCCACTTAGTTGTGGTGGCGGCCACGCAAATGATCAGCAGATAGGTGTCTACTCGTCGGCAATTTGCACGCGGATCTCCCCCGTTAGGATGTCTTGCGTCAGGCCAACGCCTTGCCCCAACTTTTGTGCGTTGGCTTCCGAGCAACAGTACGAGGTGTGCAACAAGATTGCCCCCTGCTAAGGGCTCATGCTTCCAAACCTGTTGAGCGCCTGCTCCCGGGCCGAATGCAGTCCTCTGTCGATGGAACGTGATTCCTGCCCGGCTTCACCGCGGCGAACTGGCGGCGCACGAAGGAAAGCGCCAAATCGATGGCGCTTGGGGTGGCGCGCTCAGACAGGGCTGGCTTTGCAGTCGTTGCGCAGTGCCATGCGCGCCCGGCGCCGATAGCTGCAGCGCAGCAGCAAGGGGTTGGCGGTTGGCTGGAGCACAGCTTTCAACCCACTCCGGCTTTGCGTGGTTGCGGCCCAGCCAGCCTATCAAAGCAAGCCGGGTTCTGGGAGAACGCCACACCAATCATCGAGAGAGGCGTCTGCCGCACCGACCACCGCAGCCCGGTGGAGCAGTGACCGGCCATGGGCCTCGGCCTCGAAAGCCATGTGCTGGCGAACGCGGCACAAATGCACCTGGAGGACCTCATTTTTTGGATGGGAGCAAAACGACTGCGTTGCGTAGGGAGAGATGGGGCAGGCGCGTTGGCTACACAGGCCAGGAGCCAGGGACTACCGAAGCCGCTATGCCCTGCGACCGCCACCGCAGGTCGAAGCCCGGCGCTCTCCTTCGCCGACACAAGGTCCGAGGCGCCGAACGAAATCGACACACCGACCTCGTTGCAGACGCCAAGGAGGCCTTGCCTTCAGCGCCTGCCCCGATCAGCTCAACGGCGAACCTTGCTCAATCCTCGAAGCTGAGGACGAAGTTCGGGCCGCGGTCGTCGATCTGGCCGTTTTCCAGCAGCACCTTGTTGCCGTCTACCGTGTCGGCCAGGTGGCCGCAGCCGCCGTACCTCTGATCCGTCAGGAGGTTGCGTTCCCAACCGATGCCGCTCTTCTTGGACTTGTAGACGATGTCCGGCTGCTTGTCCGACAAGGTCTTGTCGCAGGCGGCGTCTTTCAGCGCCACGTAGATGTCGGGCCGGTTGTCGCCGCCGAACTCGCCGACCGTCAGCGATGTGCCGATGCCGGGCAGCTTGTCGCTGAAGTCGGCACGCTCGAACCACGGCGCCTTGCCGGTGTTGAACCAGATTTCGAACACCGACTTGTCACGGATCAGCAGCAGGTCATCGCGACCGTCGCCGTTCATGTCGTGCAGTTTGGCGGCGGTCCACTGCCCGACGAGGACGGCCGGGAAGATCTCTTTGAAATCTCCCTTGCGGTCGTTGAGGTAGATGTGGCCTGCGTGCTTCTCGTGGCAGACCAGCACGTCTTCCCAGCCGTCGTGGTCGATGTCGCCCTTGGCCGCGCACTGTGCGCCGCGATCGCCGGTGGCCTGCGTCACCTTCTCGACAAAGTGCGTGCCGCCTTGATTGATGAACATGCGGCTGATGTTCGGCTGGCCATCGTCGCGCAGCCGAGGGAAGTTCGTCATGTAGAGATCGGGGAAGCCGTCATGGTTGAAGTCCATGAAGACCGGGATACGGGCGCTGCCGTAAGGATCCTCCGCCCCGTGGTTCGCCGCCTTGGTGAAGGTGCCATCGGTGTTCTGAATCCACAGCTCGTTCAGCCCGGTTCCGTTGCCCTTGTCGGCGCCTACCGCGCAGAACAAATCGATGCGGCCATCGCGATTCACATCGGCGGCGTCGCAGTCGTGTCGGTCGACATGCTCGAAGACCTGTTCGGCCGGCTTGTAGCCGTTCTTGGTCCAGTACCAGACCTGGTCGTCTTCGTCATGACCGCAGACGAAGATGTCGTCATGGCCGTCTCCATTGAAGTCGGCGACAACCGATCCCCATCCCTTGCTGTACTCGAGATACTCTTCCTTGTACTTTGCCTGAACTGCCATCGAAGAAGAGACCAACAGTGCACAGGTAGCTAGTTTGAAACTTTTTGGTATGTACATAACTTATTAGATTAATGACTACGGTGGCTGATTCGCGGTGTCACGAACCCCACCTATCCAGAAGGACGGAAAGCGATCTCCGATCGCGACATTGACGATCAGGCAGTTGCAACCGGCTGTGAGAAGCGGGCGGGCATCGGCAACTGCGACGGGTGCAAGTGGGCGGACGGCCGATGGCGGCCCTCCCTCAATCGCAACCCCTTGGCTCAGGCCGACAGCGCGGGAAAGTCCACGACAACCTGAGGTGGCAGCTTCGTCATGCAGACCGCGAACAGCTCGCTGTCGAGCCATGCCACAAGCCAGGCTTTGAGGGCTGGCAGCGCCTGCTCGTCAAACCAGCCCGGCTCCACTGCTGTGAACTGGCGCACGAACGGAAAGATCGCCAGGTCGGTGGCGCAGGGGGTGGCACCGCCCAGATAGCGCTGGCTTTGCAGCCGATGCTCCAGCGGATCGAGCAAGGCTTGCGCCGCCTGTGAGCGCACGCCATCGCGGGGTCTCGATTCAGCTGGGTAGCGCTCAGGGTACTTGTAGCGGTCCAGGTGGTGTTTGAAGTCGCCGTCGTTGCATTGCAGCAGCGCGAGGTTCTCGGTGGACTGTGCACGACGCCACCAGCTTTCGTGATCCCGCGGCTCAAGGGCCCAACGCATGATGTCCCAGCTCTCGTCCAGCACCTGGCCATCGGGCAACAGCAGCACGGGTACCGTGCCTTTGGGCGACAGGCGCAGAAGCTCAGCTGGCTTGTTGCGCAGGACGATTTCGACGGCCTGAAAGTTCACCCTCGCCTGAAGCAGGGCCATGCGGGCCCGCATCGCATAGGGGCAGCGGCGGTAGCTGTAGAGCAGAGGCAAGGGGCTGTCGGTTGGCAAGGCACGGCTTCCAGCGCGCTCCGGCTTCGCGCGATCGCGGCCCGGCGAGCCTATCAAAACAGGCCAGGGTCTGGGAAAAGGCGCGGTTGGACCTACCTCCGCGTTGCGGCGATGAGCCAAGGCTCGAGACGTTGGCCAAACGCCACCCTGGCCTCGAAGTGCCGCCCTTTATCGTCCTCCGACCGTTGGTAGCTCGCGGGCAAGACGCCCTCGAACGCACCACGCATCTCCAAGGGCACGTTGATCGCTTCGGCGCTCAGATCGTAGAGGGTGCCACCACCCACCTTGCCGGATGGCTGCCAAGCGGGGCGCACCTGACCGCGAACGATCGCGTACTTCTGGCGGTCCGGGTACTTCGCTCGCAGCGCGTCGCGATCGAGGCCGGCATCCACAGCGAACAAGCGGCTGCTCCAGCGCTCTTCCCTGTCAATGATCTCTTGGGCGTCCTTCTTGCCAGTGCCGCGCTCGTTCTTCGACTCCACCTCCGTGGCCGCGTGCCTGGCGCGCTCAAGCGCTTGCTGGTAGACGGGCCCGTCCAGCTCCAGCACCACGAGCGCATCGCGGGGCAGCTGGCGCTCGTGACGCCACTCTGCATCCGAACCCGAACGATGGACGGTGATCTTCTGGTCGAAGCCGAGTTCGGCCATCTTGGCCGCGTCGAGCCAGGCGGGAGCGCCCCCACCCTCGCCATCGAAGGCGTAGACGCTCCTGATCTCGGTTTGCTGCAGCACGCGCCAGCGCAGGTGCAGCGTCAATCCGCTGTTCTCCTTTCGGTAGACCCCCATGTAGGCGGGCCGCAACTCCCGTTGGGTCACGCTCAAGGTGCTGTCCGGCTCGCCGGACCGGTTGTAGGCCGCCCCGCCCAGCGCCACCAGGTTGGTCGTGGTGATGAGGGCGAGGCCTGCGATCAACGCGGCTTTGCGTGTCCACTTCATGGGGTCACCCGGCGCAGCCGTTTGAAGACCAGCAAAAACAAGATGGCGGCGAGGCCCATCACCAGGAAGAACAGGTACTTGGGCATCGAGTCCCACCACCAGTCGAAGAGCTTGGTGTAGAAGAAGATCACGAAAAAGGTGACGCCGGTGTTCACCACTTCTTGCCAGTGGCGCCGGGCGCCGTACCAGGTCAACGCGGCCGTGCCGACGAAACCGATGGTTTGATACAGGTTCTCGATCAGGTCTCGATCGAGATCGAGGTAGCTCACGGCTCCCCAGTTCGCCAGCACCAGCATCGGCAAGAACAAGGTCAACGCGCCGAAGACCCGGTAGGTGGCCGCAAAGCCTGAATACTTGGACTGGTCGCGCAACTGCGGCAGCATGAAGATCGCAACGGCCGCGGGGAAGAAGTTCTCCGGCCTTTCGCCGAAGTGGATCCAGTACATGCCGCTCCAGGTGCCGGTTCGGGCCGAGATGAAGGCGATCAGGCAAAGAATACCGGCCGCCTGCAGCAGCCGCAACTCGAACGTGTACGCCAGGAGGAACGCGAACGCCGCCCAAGGCAGCAGCGCCTTGTCAGAGGGCGTGATGTTGAAGATCTGGCCGAGCATGACGACGTTGAGCACGAAGCACGCGAAAGCCACCATCGCCGCCAGCTTCGTGAAGTAGCCGGTTTCATCTCGGCGCGCGACGCCCATCGTCAAGGCGAAGGCGCCGATGCCAACGCCGACCAGCACGGCCACCTGCACGGCGGTCGAGAAATACCCCCAGAACTGGTAGAACAGGAAGAAGACGCTGGCCGCGAGCGCGATGGCGCCGATGAACGAAGCGATGCGCATGCCGAGCGACAGCTGCTTCGACCTCGGATCACGATCGATGTCGAAGCCGCTGGCCAGCGTGGCCAGCAGCGCGTCGTGGTGCTTGGCCACCGCGCCGCGCTGCGCTTTGTCAATTTGCAGAACACCCTCGAGTTCGAGTCGCGACAGCTCATCGCGAAACGCGCGGATGTCGTCGGCTCGAAGCTGAGCCTCATTGCGGGAGGTGACGGTCATCGGTGTGCCTGGCCGGCAAGGGCCTCAAGTTGGCATAACGCCGCAAGTAGAGTACTGCATCACCCGACGCTGGTGCACACCGGCTTGAGGTAGCGTTTGCCAATACCCATGGTCTGAGCAAGTGCTACTTTGGTGTTCACGCTTGCACGTCCGAATGCCATCGACGCCGGCCGACCTGACGATCCATGATGTTTTGGGGGTCACTTTCGAAACAAACTGCGGTTCGCTTTCCAGGATCATCCTCGCCGCAGCGCCGCCGCCGCCCATGCGCTGAATCTGCACGATCAGTTCTTCTCAAGGGACACCCATGACTTCAACACAATCGATCGGCCATCGCTCGAAATCGCTGGCCTTGTTCGGCGTGTGCGCGATGGCTGCCACGCTGGGTTCTTTCACCGCAACCGCTTCGGCAGCCCAGTCCGCGGTCGCCCGGCCCTGGGTGGTCGGGAACCAGACGGTACCGGTCTTCAACATGGCGGAGGCCGTCAAGGAGGTCGTCCACGTCGAGACCGGTTTCGACCGGGACCAGGACGGGAAGATCGACACGATCAAGGTCGAGATCAATCGCCCGAATGCCGCCCAGGGCGCGAAGGTCCCGTTGATCATCCACGCGTCGCCGTATTTCTTCCAGAGCGCGCGCGACGCGTGGGAGACCGACTTCTTCGTCCCGCGGGGCTATGCCGTCGCGACCGTGGCGCTGCCGGGAACAGACTTCTCGAGCGGCTGCGACGACGTCGGCGGCAGCCGCGAGGTGCTGGGCACCAAGGCCGTCATCGACTGGGCCAACGGAAGGGCCAAGGGCCACCACGACGACGGCAGCGACGCAGACGCCACCCAGTGGACCAACGGCAAGAGCGGCATGATCGGCGTCTCGTGGGACGGCACGATCGCGAATGCAGTCGCCTCCACCGGCGTCGAAGGTCTCAAGACCATCGTGCCGGTTGCCGCCATCTCCAGCTGGTACGACTACACCCGCGGCAACGGCATTCCGTTCTACGACGAGTACGTCACGTTCCTGGCCGACTACATCAGCCACTACAACAGCCAGGTCTGCAAGGACCTGACGCCAGTGCTGCAAACGAAGTCGGACGACCCGACGGGCAGCTACAACAAGTGGTGGACGGTGCGCGACTTCCGGATCGACGCCTCGAAGGTCAAGGCCAGTGTCTTCGTGGTGCACGGCCTGACCGACGAGAACGTGAAGACCCGCCACTTCGGCGAGTGGTGGAACGAGCTGACCAAGTACGGCATCGAGCGCCGGATCTTCCTGCACCAGAAGCAGCACGTCGAGCCGTACTACGAGTTCGGCGCCACCTACAGCACCCCGCTGCTGCAGTGGTTCGACTACTACCTGCAGGGTCTGGACAACGGGCTGCCGAACGAGCCGCAAGCCATCATCCAGCGCGAAGACATGAGCTGGTCGACCGACGCGGTGTGGCCACCGGCCGGCACGCAAGACCAGAAGCTGCAGCTGACCTCCCCGCTGGGTGGTGCGCTGGCCGCGCAATCGACCAGGGCCGAGCGCTACCTGACTTTCAAGCAGGCGAGCGATTACTCGAGCGACTCGATCGTGGCGAACCCGAACCAGGTACGCGGCGACCGCTTGGTGTTCCTGAGCAACCAGCTCACCGACCAAGTTCGCGAATCCGGCACCGCCACGATCACCCTGCGCGTCAAGGTCGATCGCAAAGCCGCCGGCTTGCAGGCGCGGGTGGTCGACTACAACGGCAACACCGCCTACATCGTCTCGCGCACGATTGCCGACGTCGGCCACCACAAGTCGTGGAAGGTCAAGGAAGACCTGGAGCCGGGCAAGTGGTACGACATGACCTGGGAGATCAATGCCGATGACCGCATCTTCGCCAAGGGCCATAACCTCGGCGTGGTCATCTCTGCGGAGAAGCCCAACCCGCTGATCGCCTATGAAGCGGTCACGGCGACTGTCGACACCAAGAACTCCTGGATCACCATGCCGCTCGCCGGCAGCCTGCCGAGCGTGGCCGCTCCGCGGGAAATGGCGCCGATGGCCACCACGGTGGTCGGCCCCGCGGGCCCGACCAGGAACGGGCACGAGTTCATTCGCGAGTTCTTCGAGGGCTCGAAGAACTGACCTGAGTGCATCACTCCTCGCGGGCTTCGAGCTCGCCATGCGGGGCCCGTCGGCAGTGATGCCGGCGGGCCCCGCCTACGTTAGGGGGCAACAACCTCTGCTGGCGGCCGGTCACCGAGCGCCGCCAGCACGAAATCGACGAAGCTGCGCAGCTTGGCGCTCGGCCGGGCTTCAGGCAGCCGCACGATGTGCATCGCCCGGGTCGGCAGCTCCCAGTCCGGCAGCAACCGCACGACCTGGCCGGCGGCCAGCGCCGGCGCCAGCAGCGCGTCGGTCTGCACAACCACGCCGATGCCGGCGATCGCTGCGCTCAACAGCGCCTGGCCGTTGTTGGTGCTGAACGGCCCACGCACGGGTACGTGCACTGTTTCGTCGCCACGGGTGAAGCGCCATGTTGGGTTCGACCCCCAGACCGCGAAGCCGAGCAGCGGGTGTGCCTCCAGCTCCGCGGGGTGCGCGGGCATGCCGTGATGCGCCACCCACTCGGGGCTCGCCACCGCAAACATGCTTGCGCGTGCCAGTGGCCGCGCGATCAACCCTTGGTCGGACACGGCGCCTGAACGCACACCGCAGTCGAAGCCTTCGTCGGCCAGGTTGACCACGCGGTCGTTCAAGCTCAGTTCTACCTTCACCTGCGGGTGAGCGGCCAGGTAGGCGCCGATCACCGGGGTGAGCCGATGTGCGCCGTAGGCCACTGGCGCAGTCACCCGCAGCGTGCCTTGTGGCACCGCGCGCAGTGCCTCGGCGACGCCGTCCGCTGTCTGCACGCTGGCCAGCACGTCGCGACAACGCTCGAGGTAGGCGGCGCCGATTTCGGTCAAGGTATGGCGGCGTGTCGTGCGCTCGAGCAGGCGGGCGCCGAGTTGCTCTTCCAGCGCGCGAATGTGCTTGCCGACCATCACGGCCGACAGATCGAGCGCTTCGGCCGCAGCGCTGAAGCTGCCTGCATCGACCGTCGCCACGAAGACTTCCATCGCGCGCAGTTTGTCCATATTGCTAACTCTTGATTTCGAATGACCGAACCGGCAGCCAATTTATCAACAGAGCGAATCCCCAAAGAATCCTGCATCCCGTTTCGATCTGGAGTTGTTGATGAGAATTTTGTTGATCGGTGCTTCTGGTGCCGTTGGTAGCGCTGTGGCTCAGGCGCTGAGCGGGCGCCACGAGCTGGTGAGCGCGGGGCGCACGCATGGCGACCACCGTGTCGATGTAACGAGCGACGCCAGCGTCGAGGCGCTGTTCGCCGCAACGGGCCAAGTCGATGCGATCGTCTGCACCACCGGCGGCATGCATTTCGGGCCGTTGACCGCGATGCGGCCGAGCGACTTCGACGTGGGCCTGCAAGGCAAGCTGCTCGGGCAGGTCCGCGTGGCGTTGATCGGCCAGCATGCATTGGCCGACGGCGGCTCGATCACGCTGACCAGCGGTATCGACGAGCCGATCTTGCATGCCGTCAACGCGAGCGCGGTCAACGCAGGCGTCGAGGGTTTCGTGCGTGCAGCGGCGATGGAGCTGCCACGAGGACTGCGCATCAACGCCATCAGCCCGACAGTGATGACCGAGTCGTTGCCGGTCTACGGCCCGTTCTTCCCGGGCTTCGAGTCAGTGCCGGCGGCGCGCGTGGCGTTGGCCTACGTGCGCAGTGTCGAAGGGCCGCAGACCGGCCGTGTGTACCGGGTGTGGCAATGACAGCCCCTTGTCATCGCCAGCGTCGGCTGCGCAGGGGCGCCTAGGTCGCCGTCGGTCGATTTCGTGCCGCCAGCAAGCGCAGCGCCTCCAGCCCCAACAGTGCGGCCAGGCTGCAGCCGAACACCGGCAACGCCCAGCCCAGCGCGGCGCCTACCGGCCAGACCCACCTCGGCGCGAGGCGCAGGTCGGACGCAATCAGCGGCGGCGCTGCGAGCTGCCCACGCGGGCGGCGCAGCCACCACATCGCCAGGCCCGACACCACCGAGAAGACGGCGGCCAGAGCGGCCAGCGCCAACAGCACCTGGTTCCAAAGACCGAACTCTCCGCGGTGGAACGGGATCCCCACTGCGGTGGCGCGTGACAGCAGCGGCAGCTTGTCCCAACCAGTGCTGAACAGCAGCTGCCCCGAGTAGGCATCGATCACCTGCGTGAAGCGCCCGGTGGGTTGGCTGCGGTCGAAGTTTTCGGCGCGCCAGGTGCCGGTGGGGCCGGCCGGCGGTGTCAGCTGCATCGCCACGTCAGGTGCGTTTGCGCGCACTCGCTCATGGATGGCCTGCCAGCCCAGTGGCGCCTGGCCGGCCACCGGCGTCGATTGCAGGCCTTTGTCCGGCTTCGGCGGGGACTGGCCCAACGCGTCCTGCATCAGCTTGAAGTTGTCGCCGCTGTAGCGGGCCCAGGTCAGGCCGGTCACGAGCACCACCGACAGCACCAGCCCCAACGCGATCGCAACCGAGGCATGCCAGTCACGCCAGTTGCGCCGCCCGCGGCCGAGCGATGGGATCAGCGCACGCCAGCCCGGCCCGCCGCGCGCTTGCGGACGCGGCCACCACAGCGTCAGGCCGGTGGCGAACAGCACCAGCATCCAGCTGGCGCCCAGCTCAAGCAACCAGCGCCAGCCGTCGCCCTGCAGCGCATTGGAGTGCAGCTTCTTGGCCCAGGTCTTGAAGCGCTGCATCTCTTGCAACTGGCCCAGCACCTGACCGGTGGACGGGTTCACATAGACGATGCTGCCGGTGGGCAGCCCGTGGTCGTGGTCGCGACCAACGGCGTGCGCGCTATGGTGCTCGTGGGCCGCGCGCAGGTAGACCTGCGTGCTGTCGCCGGCGTGGTGCGCGGGCACCACGAAGCGCAAGGCCTCGTCCGGATGGGCGGCTTGCACGGCAGCGACCTGCTGGTCGAGCGGCAGCACCGACGTGCCTTCTGCGACGTGGTCGAGATCGGCATGACGCCAAGCCTCGATCTGCGGTGAGAAGACATAGATCAACCCTGTCAGCGTGGCGAACAGCACGATCGGCGCACCGATCAAACCGGCCCAGAAATGCAATCGCCAGAACAGCCGACGCAGGGCCGCTTTGCGCAGCGGGGCTTCGAGAGGGGTCGTGGAGGTCATCGGTGGCCCCTTCAAAGCGCGAAGCGCAGCTCGGCAAACAGCGTGCGGCCGGGATACGGGTGCGACTGGTAGGCGCGCTGGTCCGTCACGTTGTTGGCGCCCAGCGCCAGCTCGAGCTGGCGGCTGAACTTGTAGGCACCGCGCAGATCGAGCTGGTTGACTTTCGAGATGCCGCCGTAGGCACCCGGGTGGGTGTCGAGGTTGTAGGTGTCGTTGTAGGCGCGGCCCTGGTGCCTGAAGCCCGCGGCGAACAACCAGCGCTCATCGGGCCGCCAGCTGGCTTGCAACGTGGCCCGGGTGCGTGGCACGCGCAGCCACCACTTGCCCACCATCGCGGGGTCGTTCCTGTTCGCGACCACCTCGCTGTGAAAGGTGTAGGCAGCGCTGGCGTCGATGCCGAAGCCCTTGAACCCGAAGTCCTGTGCCGTCCAGGCGAGCTCGATGCCGGTGGTCTTCACCCGGTCGACGTTCTGCACGCAGGTGTAGGTCGCCGAGCCGTTGGCGGTGGTCTTGCACACCTCGGCATCGGTGGTCGACTGGCGCAGGATCGCGTCCTGGACATCGTCGTGGAACAGCGACACGCGCAGGCGTTGACGGGCCCACTCTTGCTCGGCGCTCAGCTCGACGGCATCGGAGGTCTCCGCCTTCAGGTTCGGGTCCGACAGCGTCTGGCTGCTGGCCGTCACCGTGCCGTTGTAAAGCTCTTCGACGTTAGGGAAGCGCACCCCGCGGCCGACGCTGAGTTTGAGCAGCAGGCTGTCGCTGGCGGTGAATACCAGCGCGGCCTTGGGCGAGTGGCCGCGCAGATGGCGGCTGTCGTAGGCCACCGTCACGCCGCTGCCGAGTTGCTGGCCGTCGAAGGCCTTGAACCATTCCTCACGCCAGCCAAGCGTCAGGCGCCAGTCGTCGGCCAGGCGCCAGGCGTCTTGCGCGTAGAGCGCGCTCACCTCGGTCCGGCCGCGGTAGAACTGCGACAGGGCCCCGGCGTCGTTGCGCCAATCGCCCGCGGCCTCGACGCTGGCCACGGTGTTGTCGAGTTGGTAGCCGTTGCGGTGGGCGCCGAACGCGAGCGTGTGGCGGCCAGCGGTCCAATCGGCGTCCGTCGGTGTCCAGGTGGCTTGCAACTCGGCGGTGTTCCAGCCGGTGCCGTCGCGCCGCGTCACGCTGCCGGCACCGCCGTCGGCCGCCACCGGGTCCGGGTTGTTCGCCTGACGGTTGGTGTCGTCCAGAATGCGGTAGTCAGAGACGACGAGCGAGGCATTCCAGCCACGCGCCCGGCGGGTCTTCAGCGTGGCGCCGAGCTGCTGGTGCGTCTCTTCGCGCGTGAAGGGCGCGAAGGCGGTCACCGGAATCGTGAAGCTGTTGCTGCCGTCGCTCACGACGCCGGACCAGACCGTGGCACCGGCAGCGTCGCGCAGGAAGCTCTGGTTGCGTGTCGTCGTGTCGTTATGCCACCAAGAGGCCATGGCGCTCGCCTCGGTCTCTGGCGTGAAGCGATAACCCCCGCGCAGATTCAGCGTGTCTTGCAGCGTGTGGTCGATGGCGCCGCCGCTGGCGCCAAAGACGGCGCGCTTGAATCCCTTCGGGTCGGTGTCGTAGGTGATCCCGGTCACCGGGGTGGCCGGCGCGGTCACGGTGGGAAAGGCGCCCGTCGCGTCGGCCGACACGGTGAAGTACTGCATCGGCTGCGAGGTCGAGTCCTGGTGGTTCACATCGGCCGCGAACCACAGCCCCGAATCGAGCCGGTGGCCCAGGTGCAAAGACAGCTGGTGGCCCGCGTAATCGTCCGTGTAATCGTCCGCGTGGCCGTACTGGTCGAAGTGCTGGCTGTAGCCGCTGACCCGGCCGCTCAGCTCGAAAGCCTGCGGCGCGTGCTGCGTCACCGCCACCGTGGTGCCGATCGAGTTGCCGGGGAACAGCGCCGAGTACGGGCCATACAGCACATCCACTCGCTCGATCGCCTCGGGCGAGATCATGTTCCAGCGCGGCGCATCGAAGCGGCCGAGGAAGTTGCTGATCAGGTAGCCGTCGAGATAGACCAGCGCACGCGACGGTTGCAGCGTGCCGAAGCTGCGTCCAGCGATCAGCGCGTTGCGATCACCCAGGTAGCGCTTGCGGATGGTCGTGTTGGGCGCGTACTGCAGCGCGTCTTCAGGGTTGAACAGGTTCTGTTCGCGCAGCTGTTCGGCCGTCTTGCTGGCGGTGCTGCCTGGCAGGTTGCTGGGCAGGCCACTGTGGATGGCCGCACCGGTGACGACGATGGGCGCCAGTTCGGCCTCGGTCGCCACGCCCTGGGCATGGAGGACGGGGCTGGCGCTGACGCAGGCGAGTGAGCAGGCGCGCGCAAGCGCACCCACACGGAAGGCAGATTGGGACATGGTGCTTCGGATCGGATCGCCCGCGGCGCGACCAAACGGCGGCGCGCAGGCACAGCGACCTCGGGGGGCAAGCCCCAAGGCCAGGTTCAGGCTGTGAAGATCAGACCGAGCGAGGCGGTGCGTGCAACTGGGCGGCCAGCCAGCGCCGGCTGGCGTCGACCGGCAGCGCCCGGGTGGCCAACGCCGGGGCGGCGAAGGCCTGCGGCGGCGCATGCAGCACCACCGCCGCTGCCAGGGTGGGCAGCGCCGCGCTGGCCAGCAGCGGCGTCAAGGCGCAGTCGAAGCCACCGGCGTGTTGGCCGGGCATCGGCGCCGGTTTGCTGTCGGGCGCGTCGGCGTCGACCTTTACCCACTGCACGCCATAGATCGAGCAGATCTCGACCAGGTCGACCCCACGCTGGGCGGCCGCCGCAGTCGCCAACAGCGGGATGGCGGCCTGCACCAGCAACAGCACCGCAACGACCCATGCCCACACGCGGGTGGGCACCGAGGGGCGGCGGCGCAGGGTGCAATTCATGGCGCGCGGATTATCGACCAGGCCATCGGCGGCAGCCCCACCGCATCAGTCCGCGCTGCGCCACAGCACCACCCACCCGATCGCCGCCACCGTCGCCATCAGCACCGGCAACCCCCAGCCGGATGCCCAGCTCAACGCCAGCCCACCCAACAACGGCGCCACGCTGCCGCCCAGCGTGTAGCTGAGCACCAGCACCGCGGTGAAGTTGACCAGCGTCACGCCCTTGCCGCGGGCGCCGGCATCGGCCATGGCCAGGGTGTACATCGCACCGCCGGTGCCGCCCCAGGCCGCGGCCACCGCATAGGCCAGCGGCGGCCAGGCCGGCACCAGCAGCATCGCCAGGCTCGCCAGCGCGGTAAGGGTCGCGGCCAGCAGGTAGATGCGGCGGTGGGGCCAGCGGTCGGCCAGCAGCCCCACCGGCGCCATCGTCAACATGCCGCCCAGGCCGCAGGCCGAGACCAGCAGCGCCGCCATGCCACTGCCCAGCCCGAGCGCCAGGCCGTACAAGGGCAACACCCCCGTGCTGCCGGCTTCGTAAAAACCGCCCATCGCGCCAGCGACCAGCAGCAGCGGTGCTTGGCGCATTGCGTCGACGATGCCGCGCCAGCCCAGACGGGGCACGGTCGCGCCGGCCACGTCATGGTGGCTGTTCATCTGCGGCATGCCCAGGCCCAGCAGCACGCCCACACCGCCGATCGCCACCGCCGTCCAGCGTGAACGTTCGGCCGCATCGCCCTCGGTGCCCACCCAGGCCAGCAGCGCCGGGCCGACGATGTAGGTCAGGCTGATCATCGTGCCGAACAGGCCGACGGTGCGCCCGCGCGTGGCCGCACCGGCCAGCTCGGCGACGCTGGCCTCGGCGACGATCCAGCGCATCGAGCCGGCAACGCCGCTGAGCAGGATCAGCAGCGCCCACAGCGCCGGCCACGGCGTCAGCGTGATGGCCAGGTAGGCGGCGAAAGGCACCAGGCCGCTGACGAAGAATGCGCGCCGCAGGCCCATGCGCCGTACCCACGCAGCGACAAAGGGCGTGCCGAGCGCCAGGCCCAGCCACTCGGTGGCGGCAACGCCGCCGACCCAGGCGTCCGACCAGCCTCGTCCCTTGAGCGTGAACAGCAGCAAGGGGAAGAACATGAACAGCGCCACCAGGCCGAGGCAGGTGGAGGCGAACACCGCCGCCAAGCCGCCCCAAGGACCAAGCTCGTTGAGCCAACGTTGCCGGGCACCGCCACCATCTCCATGAAAATTCATCAAGCCATTTTCACAGCGCCGGCGCCACTCGGCAATGGCTGCATCTTCAGCGCACAGTCAGGCCGGGCGCAGTCATGCCCGCGCGGCCCCCATAAACCGGCACACCCACCGTCAGTGGCGCACCTGGCTGCTGGCGCCGATCTCGGGGAAGTGCGCCGCGTACTTCTCAATCCATTCGGCCGCCGCTTCATCCACATCCATCTCGCGGCCTTCGGTGCGTTGCACCGCGCGGCGGTAGTCTTCGATGTGGCACAGCTGCTCGACCATGCGGGCGCGGAAGGCGTCGTCGTCATCGAGGAAGGTCACGCCGAGTTCGTAGCCGCTCAACGGGTGCGGTTTGCACCACGCCACCCGGGCGTGGGCCTGGAACGGCGGTTGGACATAGCCGATGCTGATGTCGACCATCACGCCCGGCCTCACCGCGCAGCCCGAACGAAACGCCAGTCCACCGAGGCTGATGTCATGCGTGTGGTAGCCCGAAGCGGGACCTTCGTTACCGATACCGATCTCGATCGGAACGTCGATGGGGTGCCGAATGAACTGACGCATGCCAACCTCCCGTGGGGCGCTTGCCCAAACCGAGGATACGCCTTTGGCGGCGGCCGCAACAGGGCTTGAATCCGGCTGAAAAGGCGGCTACTTCCAACGATCGTGGGATGGCTGTTGGCCGCGCTTTGTGCGCCCGGCCAGATAGGTCCAGACGAAGGCGGCGGCGGCGTACGAGGTCAGTTCGGCGTGGTCGTAGGGCGGCGCCACTTCGACGCAGTCCATGCCGACGAAGTCGAGGTCGGCCAGGTCTTCGAGCAAGGTCAGCACCTGGTTGGTCGTCAGGCCACCGGGCTCGGGCGTGCCGGTGCCGGGGGCGAAGGCGGGGTCCAGGCAGTCGATGTCCAGGCTCAGGTACAGCGGTGGGTGGCCGTGGTCGGCCAGGCGCTGGCGGATCGCGCCGGTGACCTCGGCCAGCTGCGTGCTGTTCTCGCGGCCGCGCAGATCGCGCGCAGTGAAGATCTGGCCGCCTTGGTCACGCACGTAGTCGCGTGCCTCACGCTCGCCGGCCGAGCGGATGCCGATCTGCGTGAAGCATTCGGGCACCACCAGCCCTTCCTGGAAGGCTTCATAAACCCAGGTGCCGTGGCCGCTGGGCTCGCCGAAATGGTCGGTCCAGGTGTCGCAATGGGCATCGAAATGGATCACTGCCAGCGGTTGGCCGAGCCGCTCGCGCTGCGCCCGCAGGATCGGCAAGGTGACCGAATGGTCACCGCCCAGCCAGACCATGTGCTGGCGCGCCAACAGCGCCGGCAGTTGCCGCGCGAAGGCGGCCCGCATGCCGTCGATGCCGGTGTTGGGCAGCGGCAGGTCGCCCACGTCGTCCAGCGCTTCGCTGGGGCTCACGTCGAACAGCGGGTGGGTCGCGTCGCACAGCATGTGGCTGGCCTCGCGGATCGCGCGTGGGCCGAAGCGCGCGCCGGGCCGGTTGGTGGTCGAGCCGTCCCAGGCCAGGCCGGCCAGGCCGAAGGGACGCGGCGCACCGTCGTGCGCAGGTGGCACCTTGAGAAAGGTCGAGGCGGACATGAAGGCGAACTGGGTCATTGTGAAGGTCCGATCGTCGAATGGTCGTCTGTGCTGCGGCGGCTCTGGCAACATGCCCGCCAGCCCTGCACAAGCCGAAGCCCGAAGCCTAGCCCGGGTCCGGCCCGCCACCCATGACGCGCCGCGCAAGTTCACTTGACGACCCTGCCGCCTTGTTCGCCGGTGATGCGGCGCGTGCACTGGCGCCAGTCGACGAGGCCGAGCTGCGCCAGCTGCGCCTGTTTTGCGTGGTCGTCGCGGCGGGCGGGTTCTCAGCCGCCACCGCCGAGTTGCAGGCCGACCTGTCCACCGTCAGCCGGCAGTTCAAGGAGCTGGAGACCCGCGTTGGCACGCGCCTGGCGCAACGTGGCCGCGGCGGCTTTGCGCTCACCGCCGCCGGTCAGCAGCTGCACCAGGCGGCGCTGGCGCTGCTGGGCTCATTGCAGGGCTTTCGCGAGCAGATGACGCGGCTGGGCGAAGCACCCGCACCGCAGCTGCGGCTGGGCATCGTCGACGCGTTGCTGACCACACCGGCCAGCCCCTTGCCGGCCGCGCTGGCGCGCTGTGCCGACGCGTTGCCGGGGCTGCAGCTGCAGCTGCTGTCGCTGCGGCCGATCGAGATTGAGCGTCGCATCCTCGCCGGTGAGCTGGACGCCGGCATCTTGGCCGCACACCCACCCGCCGCCGGCCTGCAGCAGCAGCACCTGTACGCCGAAGCCAGCAGCCTGTATGTCGGCCTCGGCCACCCCTGGTTCAAGCGCAGTGACAAGACGATCACCCGCGACAGCCTGGCCGAGATCGACTGCATCGCCGACCCGTACTCGGTCGACCTGCCGCCCCACGCACGCGGCCACGTGCGGCCCGGCAGCCCCCGCGCCGACAGCATCGAAGGCGTTGCGCTGCTCATCGCCACCGGCCGCTATGCCGGCTTCCTGCCCGACCACCTGGTGGCGTCGAACCGCGCCCTGGCCCTACTGCGCCGCGTGCATCCGGCCCTGTTCAGCCACCAGCAAGACATCGTGCTGACCTGCCGCCAGGGCAAGGCGGAGGCGCCGCTGCGCCAGCTGTTGCGCGAGCTGACATCGCAGCGCTGAGACGGCGGCGCCGCGTTGCAGCAGCGACCGTCGTGTGGCAATATGCCACATGGCCAAGTCGATTCGAATTTCCGACGAGTTCTATGAATTCGCTGACGCCGTTGCGCAGCGCAGCGGACGTTCCCTTGCGCAGCAGCTGGAGCACTGGGCCCGCCTGGGTGCGCGAATCGACATGGGCTTGCCGGCAGCGCAAACGATGGAGCTGCTCGATGGTCAGCTGGACGTTGCCGAGCTCCTGAAGCGCTTTCTCCCGCCAGTGGATCGTGCGACCGTTCAAGCCAAGCACGCGAAGCTCGATGCGCAGGTGGCCAACGGCCAGCGGGATGCGTCCAGCCTGGCCGTCATTCCGAAGGCCTTGGCTCAATCGGCCAACCTAACCTTCCCCAAGGATGCCTTTGGAGGCGCCAAGCGTTGGTGACCAAGAAAGAAGCTGTCACGCCACCGGAGCTGGTCGAAAAACTTCTGCGGGCAGCGCCGGCAGACGTGGTCCTGGTGGGCGGGCAGGCGCTGGCCTTCTGGGTCCACAGGTTCAATCTCGGCATGCCGCCCCATGTCAGCTCGATCTCGGCGGACACGGATTTCCTGGCCCGCTCGGCGGCCGACAAGGCGACTGTCAGGCACTTCTCGCGTGTCCTCAACGGCAGCACCCTCTTTCCCAACGAGCGGGCATTGACCTCGCTGGTCGGCCAGGCCTACTTCGACATTTCCGACGACGAATTCATCAACGTCGACGTGATCCACAAAGTCGTCGGCATCGCGGCCAGCAAGATTCGGCAGCGCGCCGTTCGCGCATCAGTCGGTCAGGCCGGCGGTGAGTTCCTGGTCATGCACCCGCTCGATGTGCTGCACAGCCGGTTGATGAATCTGTACAAGCTCAGCGACAAGCAGAACCCCAAAGGTCGCATGCAATTGCAGATGGCGATTGATGTCGGTCGCGAGTTTCTGCGCTCCGAGGCCGCCGGACTGTCACCCGACGACATCGCTCAACGCAGCCCGCTACAGGGTTACGTGTCGGCGATCGCCAAGATGGCCGGCGACGATGCCGGCCGCAAGGTCGCAGCACGCTTCGGCGCGCATGTGGCCGATGCCATCGATCCCGCCCTGATCCCCGCAGGCCTGTTCTGGACCAAGCGGTGGCCGGCGCTGAAGCTGCTGATGTCGCCCGCCTACGCGGCGCAGTTCGCGCCGCCCGTCGCCTGAATCGTCAGCGAGGCACTGCCCGGTCCAGCTCGCGCTGCGACAAGGCCAGCTCGTCGAGCAGCCATTGGCGCAACGCCATCAGCGGGGGCCAGTCGGTCAGTTCGGGCGGGTAGGCCAACCAGTAGGTCTGCCCCTCCTCGTGGCGCATTTCCACCGGTGACAGCCGCACCAAGCGGCCGTCTCTCAGCGCGTCGGCGGCAAGGATCTCGCGGCCGAGCGCGAGGCCCAGGTTCTGCTCGGCGGCTTGCAGCATCAGGCCCGCGTCGCTGAAGGTGGCGACCGGGTTGACGCGGGTGCGCAGCTTGTTCAGTGCGAACCAACGCTGCCACATCACGGTGCTGCCGAGCAATGGCTCGTCGGCCAATTCGGCGGCAGTGGAACCCTGCAGGCGGCGCGCGGCCTGCGGCGAGCCAAGCACGATCATCGGTGAGTCGGTCAGGCAGACGGCTTCCAGCCCACGCCACTGGCCGCTGCCTTGGCGCAACGCAGCGTGAAAGCCCTCGCGCTGCAGTTCAACCAGATGCTGCGAGGTGTGCAGCTCCAGCCCGATGTCAGGGTGGCATTCACGCCAGCGGCCCATGCGCGGCAACAGCCAGCGGTGAGCGAACGATGACAGCAAAGTGATGCGCAGGCGCTGCTCGGCGTTGCCCGAGGCCAGCGCTGCCGTGCGCACGCCTTCGTCCAACGCGGCGAGCGCCGGCTCGACTGCGCGTAGCAGCGCGGTGCCGGCGGCATTCAACGCCACGCGGCGGCCGCGGCGATCGAACAGTTCGAAGCCGATCTGCTCTTCGAGCAGCTTGATCTGCTGGCTGACTGCGCTGTGCGTGAGGTGCAGTTCTTCGGCCGCGGCGCGCAGGTTCTGCAGCCGCGCCACGGCGCGGAAGGCAGGCAGGGTTTGCAGCGGCAGCCGGGTCATCTCATTTGGCCTTTTGGTAAGCATAGCCGACCAACTTCGCCAGAACAAGTCGATTCCGTTTCTTCGTATGGACTCTTATGCTTACCAGCACCGAATCACCCGGCAGCCCTGGTGTCCTGTCCCACCCGGACGACCCGACCTGCCACCTGCTGGAGAGACTTATGAAGACCCCGCTGCGTGTTCGCGCCACTGCCCTCGTCGTCGCCGTGATGCTGACGACTGTGCTGGCCCAAGCCTTGGCCTTGTTCGCTTTGCCGCCTTCGGGTGACGTGCTGTTGGCCCAGGCCGCAACGGCCATTCACCGCGCGCAATGACCGGTGGCGCTTCCGTGTGTCAGGCCGTGGCCAAGCCGGCCGCGGCCGATACGCGTGGCGCCACGGCATCCAAGGTGTTGAACGCCTTTTCCAGCGCCGCATGCAGCCGCGCCGCCGCTGCGGCCTGGGCGCTCTGCGGCGCGGGCGGCCCATGCGACAGCTCCCGCGCCAGCTCGTACACCTCGGTCAGCCCGAGCATGCCGGCCGAGCCCGCCAGGCCGTGCGCCAATCGGGCCAGTGCCGGCCAGTCGGCGGCGTAGCTCAGTTCGCCAATGCGCGCCAGGTCGCCCTGGTGGTGCGCAACAAAAGCCTGCAGCAGCTTGCGGTACATGCGCGTGTCGCCGGCCAGGCGTTCCAGTGCCTGTGGCACCGCCACGCCGGGCAGCAGTTGGTCCAGCGCACTGGCTTCGCTGGCAATGCTGGCCTCAGAAGTCGCCGATTGCACGCTGCCCTGTGTCGGCGCGATGCGCGACAGCAGCGTCTCGACCAGTTCTCGTGGGTCGATGGGCTTGGCCACGTGGCCGTCCATGCCGGCGGCCAGGCACTCGTGCCGGTCCTGCGCCAGGGCCGATGCGGTCATCGCGACGATCGGCAGATCCTGCCCCTGCGGCAGCGTGCGGATCAGCCGCGTAGCCTGCAGGCCGTCCATCTCCGGCATCTGCACATCCATCAACACCAGGTCGTAAGGCTGGCCCTTGACGCAGTCGACGGCCTCGATGCCGTTGTTGGCCACGGTCACCTTCATACCGGCCTTGGCCAGGAACTCGGCCGCGACCTGCTGGTTGATGACGTTGTCTTCGACCAGCAGCACCCGCGCGCCGTGAATCGGCCGGGTGGCCTCGGCAAAGTCGAAGCGGCGCCGTGCGGTTGGCGTCGTCTGCACGCGGCCACCGCTGCGGCTTTGCAGCAAGACCACCGCATCGAACAGGCGTGACGGCGTGACCGGCTTGGTCAGCACCATGTCGGCAGGCACCGCGCCGGCCAGCTCCAGTACGCGCTGGTGCGCCGACACCGAGACCAGCATGACGATCGCCAGTGGCCGGCTGCGCGCCGGGTGGGCATGCCGACGCAGGGCAGCGGCCAGCCCGCCACCTTGGTCAATGCCGGGCGTTTTTTCGTCCAGCAGCACCAGGTCGAACGGCGCCGCGCGCTCGTCGGCCGAGCGCAGCTCGGTCAGCGCCTGGCCACCGGTGGCCGCGCCGCCGACCTCGAAGCCCCAGGATTGCAGCTGCTGCGTCAGGATCTGCGCAGAGGTGTCTTGTGGGTCGACCACCAGCGTGCGCATGGGCTGGATGCGGTGCAGGTCCAACCGGCGGCGCGAGCTTGGTGCGACCTCGAAACGCGTGGTGAACGCGAACACACTGCCCTGCCCCGGCACACTGGTCACGCCGATGCGCCCGCCCATCAACTCGACCAGCCGGCGACAGATCGCCAAGCCCAGGCCGGTGCCGCCGAACTGGCGCGTGGTGGCCTTGTCAGCCTGCGTGAAGGGCTGGAACAGCCGCGCCGCCTGCTCGGTCGACATGCCGATGCCGGTGTCGCGGACCTCGAAGCGCAACATCACGGTCGAGCCCGCGGGCCCGCCGTTGGATGCGGCAGCCGGAGCTGGGCTCGCCGGCTGAGGTGTGGCATCGACCGCGACGATGATCTCGCCGCGCGGCGTGAACTTGATCGCGTTACCGACCAGGTTGCTCAGCACCTGGCCCAGGCGCATCGCGTCGCCCATCAGGCCTTGCGGCACGCTGGGGTCGATCTCGAAGTACAGCCCCAAGCCGGCCTCTTCTGCCCGCGCAGCGAACAGGCCACCGACCTGGTCGACCACCTCTTCGGGGCTGAACTCCTCGTGCTCCAGCGTCAGCTTGCCGGCCTCGATCTTCGAGTAGTCGAGGATGTCGTCGAGCAGACGCATCAGTGCCCGCGACGAGCCATGCACCTTGGTCAGGTAGTCGCGCTGGCGCTCGCTCAACTCGGTGTCCAGCGCCAGGTGCGTCAGGCCGATGATGGCGTTCATCGGCGTGCGGATCTCGTGGCTCATGTTGGCCAGGAACAGGCCCTTGGCGCGATCGGCCTGCTGCGCCTCGTCGCGTGCGCTGGCCAGCGCCGCACCTTGCTCGTGCTCTTGCCAGTGCATTGCCACCAACCGGCCGTACAGGTGGGCGTTCTCGTTCAGTAGCTCGGCCAGCACATAACTGGCCGACAGCAGGCCATACAGGCGACCGCTGTAGAAGCCCAGGTCGTAGCGGCCCGCGTTGAAGACGGCCGACAGCGCGATGTCGAAGATCCACGCGAACATCACGACCACCAGCCAGAGGTCGAGCACCGTCTTGTCCGGCCGGCGCAGCAGCAATGCCACCGTCAGCACGTTGGCGAGCCACACGCTGCCCACCACAGCGGTCATCGCCGGGCTGTAGTGGTCGCCGGCCATGATCGGCGGCAACCGATCGACACCGAAGACGGCCAACAGCGTCAGCGCCACTACGGTCACCAGCACTGCCAGCGTGCCCCACGCAGCCACACGTCGCGACTGCACCGCCGACAGCGCAGGCGCCGATTTACCCGCCCGACCGCGGCAGGCATACGCCAGCACCGCGAGCGGGAAGCCGGCGTGCCAGAACATGTAGAGCCAGGCGGTGGTCTGCGGCCCGGCGTCGAGTGCACCATCGGTCGCAAACAGGCCCGGGAAGCTCAGCGCATGCACGCTCGCCATCAGCGCCGAGAACAGGTAGGCCGCAGCCAGCAGGCCCAACGCCGGTCGGCCAAGGATGCGGAACTGGCCGAGCAGCAGATAGGCGGTGATCAGGTCGCAGACCACCAGCGCCGACTGGTACAGCGGGATGAAAGCCGCCACCTGCGGCAGCGGGGACTTGGCCCAGGGCACGAGCCCAATGAACAGCAGCGCCGACAAGACCACCACGGCCAGCGCGCGGCGGCGCACCGGCAAGCGAGCCGGTGTGGTGGCAACGAACAAATCGCTGCTGTCGACAGCCGAGGTTGGCAAGGTCATCGTGGACGAGACGTCAGCCCGCGAGACAGCGGCGCGCCGCGTTCAATGCACCCTTGCGCTCGAAGTTTCAGGTGGCGGCTCGGCAGGGCCGGCCAGCGAGTTGCGCGCGTTCAGGTGCGCGTGGGGCGACACACCGACACCCAGGCGATCCACCAACTCACCGCCCAGCCAGGCGGTGACCAGCGCGATGCCAGCGCCGCAGAACGACAACCCATACGCCAATGACTGCGCCTGGGCGGGTTCGTCCATGCGCAGCCACCAACTGGCGGTGAACATCAGCAGCACCAGCACGTTGCCGCCGCCGTGCATCGCACCGATGGCGTTGGCCCGCGTGCCGCGTGGAATGGCCAGCCAATCCATGTAGCCCCAGGGCGCGGCGAGCACACCACCCACCAGGCCCGCCGCGATCAAGGCATGGGCCACGGTCGCTGCCGACGCGCTGCTGCCGAAGAGACTGACCAGGTCGAACACGACCGAGGTGGCCAGCAGGCCGAGCGGAAACACGATCAGCATCTGGTGCAGCGGATGCCCGAACAACTTGACTCTGCTCTCCATGACAACTGCCTTGCGCGAATGGGGCGATGTGGCCTCACAGCAATCGGTGTTCCCGACAGGGCGGCCGCGCCAAGCCCATCGAACCCCTGCCGAATCGGCAATTTCTGCAACTCGCGGGGCCGCGGCAGGACCGCCGAATCATCCTTCGTCGGCAAGTTCGACGGCAGCTTTGGGCTGCGATGGCGCTCACTCATCGGCCGGGTCGTGAAGTTGGCGGCGTTGCAGATGTGCAGGCGTAGCTTGCCGCAGCGCCTATTTCAAAGGCGTCAGTGCAACCGTAGATTGGGCTCACCCTCACCCACCACGTTGCAAAGGACCTGTTCCATGAAACTCTATTTCGCTCCCGGTGCTTGCTCACTGGCTGTTCACATCGCGCTGCGCGAAGCCGGCATTGGCTTCGACACCGTCAAGGTCGACCTGGCCACGCACAAGACCGAAGACGGAGGCAACTACTTCGACATCGCGCCGCGCGGTTACGTACCGTTGCTGGAACTGGACGACGGCTCGCGTCACACCGAAGCCGCCGCGCTGCTGCAGTACCTCGCCGACCAGGACCCGGTGCAGGCGCTGATCGGCGAGGTCGGCAGCACCCGCCGTCTGGCCGTGACCGAATGGCTGGCCTTCGTCGCCAGCGAGTTGCACAAAGCCTTCAGCCCCTGGCTGTGGCACAAAGAGACCGCCGACACGACCAAGCGTGATGTGAAGGTCAAGCTCGCGACGCGGTTTGCCGAACTGGACAAACACCTCGCCGAGCGCGAGTACCTAGCCGGCGAGTTCAGCGTCGCCGACGCCTATGCCTTCACGATCGTCAACTGGTCGAACTTCCTCGGCCTGCCGCTGTCGGACACGCCGCATCTGCGTGACTACCTGGCGCGTGTGTCGGCCCGGCCGGCGGTGCAAGCGGCGCTGAAAGCCGAAGGCCTGACGAAGTGAGGCGCGGCGGGCGCCGTTGAATCAGGTCTCGTCGACGACGGGATTGCGCAGCACGCCAATCCCTTCGATCTCGACCTCGCAAACGTCGCCCGCCTTCATCCACACCGGCGGCTGCCGGGCCATGCCGACACCTGCCGGCGTGCCGGTGATCAGCATGTCGCCCGGCTGCAGCGTCATCACTTCGGAGCACGCCGCCACCAGCTCGGCCACGTCGAAGATCATGTCGCGGGTGTTCGCGTTCTGCAGCGTTTCGCCGTTGAGGCGGCATTGGATCTGAAGGCCGGCCGCGCCTGCGGGCAACTCGTCGGCGGTCACGAACACCGGGCCGAAGGCACCGGTTGCATCGAAGTTCTTGCCCAGCAGCCATTGCGGTGTGCGCAGCTGGTGATCGCGGATCGAGCCGTCGTTGAACATCGAGTAGCCGACCACGTGATCGAGCGCGCGCGCCTTCGGGATGTGGCGCCCAGCCCGGCCGATCACCGCGACCAGCTCGGCCTCGTAGTCGAACTGCACCGACACCTTCGGCCGCATCAGCGGCTGGCCATGCGCAACCCATGACGACGGGTAGCGTTGGAACACCACCGGGTGTTTCGGCAGCTCGAACCGGCTCTCGGCCGCGTGGTCTTTGTAGTTCAGGCCGATGGCCAGGGCCTTCGCGGGCTGCTGCAAAGGTGGCAGGTAGGTGATGCCCGTCAATGGTCGGCGCGTGGTCGCACGAGCCACCGCGTCTCGCGCGGCTTGCAGTCCGACCTCGCCGTGGCGCAACAGTTCATCCAGCGTGGCGGGCAGGCCGAGCGCGGTCAGGTCGACCAGTTCGTCACCGACACACGCACCCAAGGCGGCACAGCCCTGAGGGTCAAGAAAGGCAAGCAGCTTCATCGCACCATCCCGCGGCAGACCAATGCGGTGCATTGTCTGCCTTGACTGCGACGCCGGCGACCCGTCAACCGGAGGCGAACGCCAACGCCAGCATCAACCAGGCGCCGTGCGGCAGCCATTGCTCGCGCCAGCGCCACGAGTGCATCGGGTCGGTCTGCGCGGGCAGGCGGAAGTCGATGTCTTCTTCGTCGTCCAGACCGGCGGTGATGCCGTTGCAGACGCCACCCGGTGCGTTCCAGTACTTCGGCTCGTAGCGCGGTGCTGGGCCGTGGCCGGCGCCTTGCATCATGCAGGTGTCAAACGGATTGCGGCCGAAGATCCAGTCGAGCGTGGCGTCGGCGTAGGCCTGCAGCGGGTCTTCGCCACCTGAGCCGAGGTGGGGGCGGGCCCACAGCACGGCCGCGGCCAATGAAGCCAAGCGCGCGTTCTCGCCTTGCCACCAGTAGCCGCTGTCGTTGCTGTGCGGCATGAAGAACTGCGCGCGGCCCGCCTCAGTCGGCGCCTTCACAAACTGGCGCGGCAGGTGGAAGGGGTTGTTCTCGCCGTGGGTGGTGACGTGCAGTTCCCACTGCAGGCCGCGGCGCAATGCGGCGCGCAACGCATCTGCATCGACGACACCGGCGCAGGCTTCGAGTGTGCGCAGCAGGGCCACATACGGCAGGCCGGCCTCGGCGGCGTGGGTGTAGCTGCGGGTCTTCGCGTCGTCGGCCCAGAACCAGCCGTCGGCATGCTGGCGGGTCAGCAGGCGCTCGGCGCGGTGCTGCACCGCGCCGGCGTAAGTCGCCTGGCCGTCGGTCGCTGCGCACAGTTCGGTGGCGGCCAGCAACGCGCAATAGTCGTCGATGATGTTCTCGCGCCCATCCGGCAGGTAGCGGGTGTTGTGTTCGGCCAGGTGGGCGAAAGCGCGCTCGGCGGCGCTCAGGTAGCTGTCGCGCGTGAACGCGCCGTCGCGCGGCAGCGTACTTGCGCGCGCCAGAGCCGCAATTGCGCTGCCGGCGCCCTGCCGAAAGCCTGCCTGCACAGTGTTCAGCAGGTGGCCTTTCTGCGTCTCGTAGGCGCAGAGCCTGCGTTGGTCGACGTCCTTGCTCCAGCGGTCGAACACCGTCTGGCAGAAGTAGCCATCGGCATGCAGCATGCGGCGCAGGAAGTCGGCCCCATGCAGCGCCTCATCGACCAGGCGGTCTTCCATCCAGATGCCGGGCTCGGCCAGGCGGGCGCGCGTCTCGAGCAGGTTCCACACCACCTGCGGCGTTTGCTGCGGGTTCAGGAAGTTCGCGTACGACAGGTGCGTGAGGTACTTGCTCGCGTCACCGGAGGCGTCGTACCAGCCGCCGTGCACGTCCATCCGTTCCGCCGGCTCTCCTTCAGCACGCTGGATCGGACAGTCGCGGTCGGCCGCGTCGAAGATGCCGCCGCAGCGCTGCGACTTGATGTAGTGCAGCAGGTCGGAAATGTGCTGCCCGTCGTACAACTTTTCGCTGATCGAGAAGGGCTGCGACTGCAAGGGCAGACTCGCGCCCGCCGCCGCAACGATGTAGCGACCCGGCGTCTGCAAGGAACCGAACTCGGCCGCCCAGTACTGCCAGTCGCGCCAGCGCTGCACCGGACCCAGCGGCTGCCAACGGCCTTCGAGCACCACGCGCCGCTCGTCGGCCTCGTAGACGACGAAGTGATCACTCGGCGGCGTGCCGCTGGCTTGCAGCAGCGCGCGTTTGCTTGGCGCGGCAGCCCGGTAGCCCAGGTGGTTGTGCAGGATCTTCATGGGGCCCCATCTTCGCTGGTTCGCGGCAAGGCACGACCGGCGGCGTCGAACAACAAGCCGTGGCCAGCGGCCGCCTGCAATACCACCGCCGTGCCCGCCGGCGGCACATCGAGCGGTGGCCGCTTCAAGGCCAATCGCGTGCCCTCAGGGCCGGCCACCACGTGCAGCAGCTGGTGGTCGCCCAGGTATTCGGCCAGCGCCACCTGGGCCGGGATGCGGTTGACGCTGTCGGCCGACTGGGCATCGGCCAGTTCCAGGTGTTCGGGCCGGATCCCCACTGTCACTGCATCACCCACCGACAGCCGGCGCGCATCGGCCGCCACACGCAAGTGCGCGAGGCCAGGCACCTCGACCTCTGCCAATTCGGTGCCAGCGCGCAGCAGCCGGCCAGACAGCAGATTGATCTTTGGCGAGCCGAGGAAGCTGGCGACAAAGAGGTTGCACGGCGCGCGGTACAGCTCGGCCGGTGGCCCAACCTGCTGTACGACACCGCCGTCGAACACGGCCATCCGGTCAGCCAAGGTCATCGCCTCAACCTGGTCGTGCGTCACGTAGACCATCGTCGCGCCCAGCTGGCGATGCAGCGCTGCGAGCTCGACGCGCAGCGTCTGGCGCAGCGCGGCGTCAAGATTCGACAGCGGCTCGTCGAACAGAAAGACGCGCGGCTCGCGCACGATCGCGCGGCCGATCGCCACGCGCTGCCGTTGCCCCCCTGACAACGCGGCCGGCTTGCGTTGCAGCAGTGGTTCAATCTGCAGCAGCTTCGCGGCGCGGTTGACGCGCTGGGTGACTTCGGCCTTCCCCATGCCCGCCATGCGTGGCGCAAAGGCCAGGTTGTCGTGCACGTTCATGTGCGGATACAGCGCATAGCTCTGAAACACCATCGCGACACCACGCTGAGCCGGCGGCAAATCGGTCGCACGCTTGTCGCCAATAAAGATCTCGCCGCCGCTGGCCTCTTCGAGTCCGGCGATCAGCCGCAACAGCGTCGACTTGCCCGAGCCCGACGGACCGACGAAAACGACGAACTCGCCGTCGGCGATGTGCAGGTCCACGCCCGCCAGTACCGGTTGGCCGGCGGTGAACTGTTTCGCCACACCTCGCAATGAAACGGATGCCATGCCTAACCCTTGATCGCACCGGCCGCCAGACCCTTGACGAAGTAGCGCTGGCCGGCAAAGAAGACGATCAGCACCGGCAGCGTCGCGACCGCGCCCGCGGCCATCATCAAGTCGACCCGGTGCTGGAACTGGTTGATGAACAGACGGATGCCGACCGGAATGGTCTGCACCTCAGGCGAGCTGGTCAGCACCCAGGCGAAGAACAACTCGTCCCACGCCAGCAGGAAGACGAACGTCGCGGTGGCGATCAAGCCCGGCGCGCACAGCGGCAGCACCACGCGCACGAACGCGCCCAGGCGCGAGCAACCGTCGAGGATCGCCGCTTCTTCCAGCTCACGCGGCACCGAGACGAAGAAGCCGCGCATGATCCAGATGCTGGCCGGGGTGAACAATGCCACGTAGAGAAAGACCAAGCCATGGCGCGTGTCCAGCATCGCCACGCCCCACTCGTCGCCGATATGGCGGTACAGCATGTACAGCGGCAGGAAGAACAGCATGCCGGGCACCACCTGTGTCGCGGTGATCGACATCGACACCACCTTCTCGCCGCGGAAGCGAAAGCGCGCCAGCGCATAGGCCGCGCAGGCCGCGCAGGCGGTGGAGATCAAGGTTGCCGCGCCGCAGACGATCAGGCTGTTGGCGAAGTAGTTGAAGAAGTCGACCTGCAGCCAGAGGTCGACGTAGTTGCGCCAGCGCAGGCCGTCGCTCGGCTCGCCATCCAGCGCCAGCTCGCTGGGCAAATGCAGCGAAGACCACAGCAACCACACGATCGGCGCCAGCATCAAGGCGACGATCGCCCATGTCAACGCGTCCAGCGCCCAGGCACCGAGCTGCTTAGATTTCATGGCTCACCAGGCTGCGGCGGAACGCGCGCATCCACACCGCGACAAACGCCAGCATCAGCGCCATCAACACGAAAGACACTGCCGCGCCCTGGCCGAACAGCCAGTAGCTGAAGGATTGGCGCGTCAGCAGCGGCATCAACAGGTCGGCCCATTCACCGGGGTGGCCGGCGCCCTGGCCGAACATCATCGAGACGATGTTGTACGAGTAGACGTTGTCGATCACCTGGAACAGCGCCTGGATCGCGATCACCGGTTTCAGCAGCGGCAGCGTGATGTGCAGGAAGCGGCGCCAGCGGCTGACACCGTCCAGCTCGGCCGCTTCGTACGGCTCGGTCGGCAAGGCCTGCAGCGCGGCCAGGAAGATCAGCATCAGCAGCGGCGCGTTGCGCCAGACGGTCGGGATGACGATGGCCCAGAAGCTGTTGCTGCCCAAGAGCCAGAACGGCCGCTCGTCGAGCAGGTGCAAACCATCGACCAGGATCGTGTTGATCAGCCCGTTGTCGCGCTGGAACAGCTGGCCCCACAGCGTGCCGACCACGTAGCTCGGCACGATCCACGGCAACAGCAGCAGCGTGCGGGCGATGTTCTTGCCAGCGAAATCGCGGTGCATCAGCAGCGCGAGGCCGAGGCCGATCGCAATCGACAGCGCCGACACCACCAGCGTGAACAGCGCCGTGTTGCGCAGCGCCAGCCCCAGGCCATGGCGCAGCGGGCTGGCCGGGTCGGTCAATACGCGGCGGTAGTTGTCCAGCCCGATGAACGGTGCGTCCAGGTACTGCGCCAGCGTGTACTGGTTCAGCTTCAACAGCGACATGTAGAAGCCCTGGACGATGGGCAGCAGGTTCACCGCCGCCATCAACCCGAGCGCGGGCAGCAGCATCAGCCAAGGGAACATGGGCCCCCACGGGCCCTTCCGGGCCCGAGGCCTTGCAGGCCGCGCCGAGCCAGAGGCTCGGCCCTTCGCTAGGCACGACCAGTCCTCAGGACTGCTCGTGTCCGAGCGAAGCCCCGAGGGGGCTCGCGCAGCGGACCGGCAGAGCCGGATCCGCGCACGCCACTTGATGGGCGGCGGCTCCTGCGGAGCGCCTGAGCCCTCGATAGGCGGACGCACCGAAGCTGGTGTGACCAGGCTAGACACGATCAGTTTGATTCGGAGAGAACCTGATCGGCCTCGAGCGCGGTCGCGTCCAGCGCCTGCTTGACCGCCAGCGGGCTGTACTTGCCGCGCACGCCGGCCACCATGTCGAACATGTTGCCCAGGTTCTTCAGGTACACCGATTCGAGCGGCCCCCAGCCGGCCACCGACGGGTAGTGCCGGCCGTTGCGCACCTGCGCCAGGAACTCGGCGTAGTGTGGGTCGGCGGTCAGCGCGGGGTCGTTGGCAGCGTCCAGCCGCGCCGGCAGCATGCCCGACATCTGGCTGAACTGGACCTGCGCGTCACGGCTGGTCAAGAAGGCGGCCAGCTTCCAGGCGTCGGCCTTGTGCTTGGACGACTTCATCACCGCCAGGTTCGAGCCCGAGAAAAAGGTCTGGCTGCCTTTCAAGCCGGCCGGGTACGGCGCGATGCCGAAATTGCGCGCCGCCAGGCTTTCTAGCTGGCCGCCTTTGGCCTTGGGCGTCTTCATCTGCTTCAGGATCCACGGGCCCGAGAAGATCACGGCGTACTGGCCGTTGAAGAAGCCGTTCTCGATCTGGCCCGAGTCCTTCTCCAGCGCGCTGGACGGCACCAGCCCCTCGGCGGCAAAGCTGGTGTAGTAGACGGCCGCCTGCACGGCCTCGGTCGAGTTGATCGTCGAGCGCTTGCGGTCGTTGCCGAGGAAGTCGCCGCCGGCGTTCCAGATCCACGGCGCCATGTTGTGGACCACGTTCCAGTCGTTTTTGCCGGGGTAGCCGAGTGCGGCCATCTTCTTGCCGTTCAGCTCGGTGCCGTTGACCTTCTGCATCGCCTGCTTGAAGCTGCCCCAGTTGGCAAAGGCGTCGCGCGGCTCGATGCCGGCCTTCTTGAACACATCGGTGCGGTAGTAGGCGGCACGAGCGTCGGCGTACCAGGGCACTGCATAGACCTTGGCGTCGTCGTAGCGGTGGGTCGTGCCCCACATCACCGGAAAGAACGCGGCCGCACCGCCGACCTCTTTCTGCTGCGTGTCGTTGACCGGCTCCAGCGCGCCCATCGACGAGATCGCGGCGACCCAGGTGCTGCCCAGTTCCAGCACATCCGGCCCCTGGCCCGACGCGGCGGCGGCGGTGATCTTGGCCCAGGCCGACTCCCAGTTCAGCACCGTCACGTTGACGCGCAGGTTGGGCTGGTTGGCCAGGTAGGGCTTCAGCAGTTCACGCATGTCCTGCTGCTGCTGCTCGGTGGTCGACATGACCCACAGGTTCAGCTCGGTGGCCTGGGCGGCGGCCTGGGGGGCACTCAGCGAAGTGGCCAGCGCCAGCACGGTGGCGGCCAGGCCGCGGGTCACAAGAAACGCCCTGGGGGCACATGGAGATGACAGCATCGGAAGTCTCGGTTTCACGGCCTTCATTTCAGGCGATGACGCCCGGGCGCACAAGACAGAGATTTACCCTCGACCCTTGGTAAAACTACCCGGGCGGCGAGGTACATCTCAGAATGGCCCGCCCGGGCGTGTGGCGCTCCAATGGCGACGTTGTCGATAGGAGTACGCATGAGATTGGCCTCCAGCCCCCTGACCCCGTTGGCCGCCGCGGCCGCCCTGGCCCTGGCCGGCAGCTGCCTGCCGGCTTTCGCGCAGCCGGCCGCCACGCCGGACAGCCCACCCGCCCCCACCGAGCCCGCGAAGGAAAACAAGACCACCGAGCCGCCGGTCGAGCGGGTCGAAGTGACCGGCATCCGGGCGTCGCGCCAGCAGTCGCTGTCGATCAAGCGCCAGGCCGATTCGGTGGTCGAGGTGATCTCGGCCGAGGACATCGGCAAGATGCCGGACAAGAACGTTGCCGACGCCTTGCAGCGCCTGCCCGGCGTGCAAATTGGTGCAGCGGCCGCTGGCGAAGGCGGCTTCTCCGAGAACGACCGCGTCAGCATCCGCGGCACCTCGCCCAGCCTGACGCTGACAACGATCAACGGGCACATGGTTGGCACCGGCGACTGGTATGTGCAGGCCCAGACCGACACCGAGGGCCGCAGTGTCAGCTATGCGCTGTTGCCTTCGGAGATCGTCTCGCGCGCCACGGTGCACAAGAGTCCGCAGGCCGACTTGATCGACGGCGGCGTGGCTGGCGTGGTCGACATTGAAACGCGCCACCCGCTCGACCTGAAGAGCGACTTCATCGCCGAAGCCTCGCTGCAGGGCATCTACTCCGATCTCGCGGCCAAGACTGACCCGCAGATGAACGCCATCTTCGGCTGGAAGAACGAAGCGAAGACCTTCGGCGCGCTGTTGCAGGTCTTCTCCGAGACCCGCCACGAGCGGCGCGACGGCCAGGAGTTCCTTGGCTACTCGGCGATCGAAGGCACGGTCGATGACCAGGGCAATCCGGACGGCATGCAGCAGGTGATCAACGCGCACCCGGATCTGGCCGGGGTGCTCTTCGCCAACCAGATCAACCAGTCGCTGTTCCAACAGACTCGCAAGCGCACCGGCGGCCTGATCGACTTGCAGGCCAAGCCGCTCAATAACTTAACGCTCGATCTGAACGCCTTTCGCTCGCACCTCTCGGCCACCAACTACGACACCAGTTTTCTGGCCGACACGCTGAACCTGATCAGCCACGGCATCGCACCGACGACCTACACGGTCCGCAACAACACGCTGGTGGCGGCCACCTTCCCGACCACCACGCTCTACACCGACCCGCACACCACCGACCCGAGCGATCCGGTGCACCCGGCGACGATCGACAAGATCTACCGCCCCGGCGCCGCGTCGGAGACCTGGTTCGCCGACGCGAGCTTCGACTGGCGCGTATCGGATGCGCTGAAGATCAGTGGCAGCGGCGGCGTGACGCGCGGCCGCGGCGATTCCTCGGGCGGTGACATCGGCTACGAGAGCGCGATCGGCAACGCCGGGCTGACGTTCGCCACACATGGGGTCTCGCGCCCGGCCGACGTCGCCTTCCCGGGCACCAACGTGGCCGATTACACGCAAAGCAGCAACCTCGGCTCCTGGTTCAACATCATTCATGTGATCGACAAGGAGAAATACGCCAAGGTCGACACCGAATGGGCCGTGGACAGCGGCATCTTCGAAAGCCTGAAGTTCGGCGCGCGCCTTGCCTCCCATACGCGCGAGCTGAATTTTCCGCTCTCCGGCGGCTGCGGCTGGGAGGGCCCGGGCGGCTGCGGCGCCGCCGACGGTTCGGTCGTGCCCTGGCACGGCGAGCTCTACCCATCGAACTACGGCCACGACCTCGGTGTCGGGTCTGGCTGGCTCAAGGGCATGTGGCAACTCGACCCGAACGAGGTGAAGAACTACGTCTATGCCCACAACACGCAAGCCCCGGCGCCCTATTGGCCGGGCGAGCTGGCGGTGTACGAGAAGACCGGCGCGGTCTACGGCATGCTGAACCTGAACGGCGACCATTGGCGCGGCAACGTCGGCCTGCGGGTCGTCGACACGCACCAGGTGTCGCACTTCAACGAGGCGATCGACGACAGCGACGTGACGCCCGACCACCCGTTCGGCACCTACCGGCCGGTGGTCGTCACGCACAACTACATCGACGCGCTGCCGAGCGCGAGCATCCGCTACGAGCTGACCAAGGACCTGGTCTCGCACATGTCGGTGGGTCGCACGATCGCCCGGCCGGACTACACCGCGCTGGCC